>Ga0307489_10000004_pt1 | contig 121143 bp, 106 predicted proteins | sample SB12metaG_FD_202247 | JGI IMG/M metagenome (GOLD analysis project Ga0307489, IMG submission 202247) | Sea-ice brine microbial communities from Beaufort Sea near Barrow, Alaska, United States - SB 1.2 | ecosystem: Environmental > Aquatic > Marine > Coastal | place: USA: Alaska | collected... | reverse complement strand
ACAGCCATCGAAAATTATAATTTTTTCTTTTGGTGGAGCGTCTTTTTAATATTTCATGCGGCAAAAGTATTTGGTTTTCCAAACTTATTTAATAAAGATTGGGAAGAAAGAAAGGTGAAAGAGTATATGAATAAAAAGGATTTAAATTAGGATGACTGTAATTATTATTGAGGACGAGAAACCAGCAGCAAGAAGATTAAACAGAATGTTGGCTGTTTTAGGCATCGAAGTGCAGCAAATGTTGCATTCCGTAGAAGAATCTTTAAACTGGTTGCAAAACAACAAGCACCCAGATTTAATATTTTTAGACATCCAGCTTTCAGACGGATTGTCATTTGAGATTTTTGAAGAAATTGACGTCAAATCTGCCATTATTTTCACCACAGCTTATGATGAATATGCTTTAAAAGCCTTCAAATTAAACAGCATTGATTATTTATTAAAACCTTTAGACGAAGACGAGCTAAAATTTGCTGTAGCTATGTTTAAAGAGAAGCAGCCAAAGCAAACAAATGTTCAGGTAGATTTAGATGCGATTCGGAAATTATTGATAAATCCGGTTGATAGAAAGTTCAAAAAAAGAATAACAATTAAAATTGGACAGCATCTAAAAATTATAAATATAGACGCCGTTGAATGCTTTTACAGTGAAAATAAATCGACTTATATACACACTTTAGAAAACAGAAATCATTTGTTAGATTTCTCTTTAGAGCATTGGCAAGAACAATTAAATCCAGAACAATTTTTTAGAGTAAATCGTACTTTTATAGTGCATATAAATGCAATTAAAGATATTATTGCGTATTCTAATTCTCGTTTAAAATTAATTTTAAATTCTTTTGCAGAAACTGAAATTATTGTAAGTAGAGAACGCGTGAAGGAATTTAAGCGCTGGATTGAATGATATTGTTGGCAGTTTCTGTTTTTAGTAACAGGTAGTTTATCATAACAATTTAGCACTGGCTGTCGCTTGTTTTAAAGATTGGTGTCAAAGAAAATGATTTTTTATGTAGTTTGTTATGATCGAGCACTTATAAACCTTATTTTCTTTAAAAAAAAACAACAAAATAACCAATAGTACTTCCATACGCTACTCAATAATAATCTTAACTTCGCATGCTTACAAAACAGACACAATTGCCGATGCATTTGCAATTGAAAAAATACGATCCATGAATATTTACAAACAAATTGAAGCTGAAATTCAAGCCGCTTCCCATATTGTTATTACAGCACACAAATCTGCAGACGGAGACTCAATTGGTTCCTCTTTAGGGTTGCTTCATTTTATAGAAAAGCTAGGAAAGAAAGCAGTGGTTTGCCACCCAGATAAAGCTCCAGGTTTTCTAGAGTGGTTAGATACAAGTGCAATTCTTTTAATGGAAGAAAATCCAAAAGAAATGAGTGTTGAAATGAAAAAAGCAGATCTAATTTTCTGTTTAGATTTCAACGCTACCAATCGTGTAGGGCCAGATATGCAGGTCCTACTAGAAGCGGCTACTTGTAAGAAAGTGATGATAGATCATCATTTGAATCCTGAAGCCTTTCCTACAATAACGGTTTCTGAAACAACAGCATCTTCTACTTCGGAACTAATTGTAGAGTTGATAGACCAATCTGGACATTTAGATTTGTTAGATGAAAAAATTGGAACACCATTATATTTAGGTGTTTTAACAGATACAGGTAGCTTTAGGTTTAATTCGGTAAAACCAAGAACACATGAGGTCTTAGCTAAAATTTTAGCTGCAGGCGTGCAACATCATTTAATTCATGAGAAACTAAGTGATAACAATACAGAGAGCCGTTTGCGCTTGCAAGGCTATGCAATGAGTGAGAAGTTAGAAATTTTATATGATTATAACGTGGCGATTATCTCTTTGTCTAAAGAAGAGCTTGCCAAATACAATTACAATAAAGGAGACACAGATAATTTGGCTAATTTACTCTTATCTATAAAAGGAATGAAAGCTGCTATTGTATTTACCGAACGTGACGGAATTATGAAAATTTCTTTCCGTTCTAAAGGTGCAGAAAATCCAGTAAATGTGTTGGCAAAAGAACATTTTAATGGTGGTGGACACGCTAATGCTTCCGGTGGTATGAGCGATTTAACGGTAGGAAAAACTTTAGAAAAAATAAAAGAATTGATTCCTCAGTATTTTTAGTACTAAAAATACTGTTTTAATACGCTGAAAAATAAAAAATGAACGCATCCTATTTAAACCTCTTTAGAACAGATCAAAACTTGAAGTACTGTGAATTCAAGGCTTTTTAAAACTAATTTGAATATAATCTTTAAATAATTTTGCATCCACTAAACTTTTATTATTTTTATAGACAATTATTTCAGAAAAGACCGTTAGAAAATGTAAGGTTTTAGGCAGTGGTTGCAGCATCTAAAACAATGCATCTGCAATTAAAGGGAACCGCAAGATAAAAAAGAAAACAATAAAATAACAAAACTATAAAAAGAACGTTATAACACGTATAAACCCTCAAAAATGATTAAAAAAAATATTTTATCAATAGTATTAATTTCATGTTCACTGTTAATTATAAGCTGTGGAGATGGTGGTAAATTTAAAATTGAAAAAGGAAAAGTTGGGCATTTAACGCCAAAAACAACCATTCAAGAATTAGCCACAATTTTTAAGAAAGATTCTATTGTAAAAAACTTAAGTGAAGGTGCATTAGGAGATAATTACTTTCAGGATGATGACAAATATTTAATCTTTGAAAAAGGGGGAAAGCATCTCCTAACAATCATACCAAAAGAACAATTAGATTCAATTTCTACGATAAAAAGTGTAGAAATTCATGACGCTAGATTCAAAACAGAAACAAAATTGAGCATACAATCTGGCTTTTCTGAGATCAACGCAAATAACAATATTAATAGAGTAGAATCTACTTTTTTTACGGCAACCTTATTTATTGATGATTTAAATTCTACGATTGCTATAGATAAAGAAGAATTAGGTTTAAAAGATTTTACAACTCAGAAAGTAACTTTAGAACAAATTCCTGATTTAGCAAAAATGAAATCTTTTATCGTTTGGTTTAATTAAGGCTTCTTATCGGCTTGCATAAAATAGAAACAATTATGAAAAAGAAGTATACAATTCAGAAATCTCCGTTTGTTGTGCCAACAACCGATGGCAAGCTAATAGAAGAGCACTTTGGAAAAACTACAGAGGATAATTCTCAGATAAGTTTTGCGCACATGGTTGCACCACCAAATTGGAGCGAGCCTTTTCAAACGCCAGAATTTGATGAATATACCTATATTATTAAAGGAAAAAAACAGTTTATTATAGACGGTGAAATACTTGTTTTAAAAGCAGGTGAATCTATTAAAATAGAAAAAAACACAAGCGTTCAATATTCGAATCCGTTTATAGCACCCTGTGAATATATCGCTGTTTGTTTGCCTGCATTTTCTATGGAATTAGTGCACCGAGAAGAGGACTAATTTTTTTTTCTTGTGAAGTAAAAAGGCGCGTAGATCAATAAAAAATAAGGAATTATAAGTAGTTCAACCACAAAAATATATTGAGGCCATTCTCCAAAAAGGTCTAGTAAAGTTGCTGCATTTGGTTTTCTATTGGTGTAAAAATAGTTAGATCCTAAAAAATAATTCACTACAAACATCAATAGCATATAGGCCTGCATTCCTAAAAATGATTTTCCTAGGCTTCTAATTGTTGGTCTCATTTTATAAATAAAGATAGCAAATAGCATAAAAATGACCAATCCTGCGTGCACAAACCAATATCTAAAAAACGAGAAGTTTAAATAATTGTATTCATCGGGTGTTATTAAAGATTGTAAAGTACCTGCTAATATCAAGAAAAAGAATATTTCGAAATATAAAAATTTTCTAGTGATGGATAAAATAGGAATAATTAGTGCTAAGAAGCTACATAAGTGGAAGGGTAAATCTTCCTGGTACTTAAAATTATCTTTACTGATATTTAAGATAGTACCTAAAATAACTGTAAAAGAAATAGAAAAGGCTAAAATATTTCCTATTCTGATTTGATTTCTCTCTTTCTGCTTCTTGGTGATTACAATTAAAAGAGCACCAAAACAGATAAAAAAAAGTATCACTAACAAATGTTGAATAGAAAAAGGAGTAAATCCGGTGTTCTCTTTTAGAAAAAAATTCATCGATAGTACAATATAAATTAAAGTTAGCACTAGATTTAAAAAGTTATAAACTGAAATTAAATAAAAGTTTGACGTTTACAATATATACTTTTATTAATACATTAAAAGAAAATATTTAAGAATACTATAGTGGTAGCAAAAATGATCCATATCGTTTTTTTAGAACGCTTCCTTTTAGTTGTTTGCAGTTTTATTTTTAAAGAAACAACCACTTTTCTATCTCGTATTTTGGAGTTACTGTAATCTCTATGTTCTTAAGAAATTAGCAGGTTTGTAATAGTTTCGGTGTTCGCTAGTAGCTACAATGCTATTTTGGGGAAGTTTAATACGAATTTTGGTGCTATTTGTAACCGCACTTTTAGGTGGTAAACGTTTTTTTGCGGGGTGTTTTTTACTGTACGGCCCTCTTTTAGTTCGATATTAAGGGAATCTAAGTTGAAAAACGGAGATATTGTAAAGCGATTAACTGCGTTATTGGACGTTCTATTGGAGTTCTAATATTTGGTGTACGGTTCCTGTTTTTTGTTCTTTTTTACCAAAGCTTTTTCTTGGTGACTGATCCTCTTTATGGAATAAAATTTGGTGTACAGGAAGCGCATGAAAAAACACCTCGTTTGTTGCGTTTTCTGCTGTTATCTTTAGTTTTTTGTAATGAGTTGTTTGTTCTTCTTTTTGTCAATATAATGCCTTAAAACACCGCCTTTTACGCTGTTTACATCAAACTCAACAATAAAAGCATCAGGATCTATTACTTTGATAATTCCATACATTTTTTTAATATCGATTCTGTTTACAATAGAATGTATGATATCAAAATCTTCAATTTGGCCATTATAGCCATAGCCTGATGATCCTTTATAAATAGTTAAACCAACACCCAATTCTTCTAGAATTGCTTTTTGAATAATGCGATGCTTTTTAGAGACAATGGTTACACCAATAAAATCTTCAAAACCTTCAATAACGGTATCTGTAACTTTTGCAGCAATAATATAAGTCAAAATAGAGTACAATGCAACTTCCACAGAAACAGCAAAAGCGGTAATACTAAATAAGATAATATTAAAGAAGAGCACAACTTTACCAATACTAATTCCAAATTTATCATTCAAATAAATTCCTAAAATTTCTGATCCATCTAAAACAGAGCCATTTCTAATAGCAATTCCAATGCCAGAACCCACTAACAAACCTCCAAAAATAGAGATTAACAATTTGTCATTTGTAAGGGTTTGAAAATTTTCGAAATGAATAAAAATTGCCAGTCCCAAGATGCTAATAATAGATCTGATAACAATCTGTTTTGAGACCGTAAAGTAGCCTAAGATCAAAAATGGAATGCTAAAAACAAGTAATAAATAAGAAAGATTTATATCTACCTGTGTTCTTACTAAAAGGGCAATACCAGTAACACCACCATCGAGAAAACCGTTTGGTAAAAGAAATGCGTTCAAACCTAAACTAGTTAAAACAATGCCAATAAATATCTGAAAATATTCACTAAAATAGGTGGTAATTTTCTTTGTGTTCATAGCTTATTTATTTCTTGTACATGCCAATAATGTATTTTTTAACAACATTGCAATTGTCATAGGTCCAACGCCACCAGGAACAGGCGTAATAAATGCAGATTTTTTAGAAACTTCTTTAAAATCTACATCACCCACCAATCTAAAGCCACTTTTCTTAGAAGTATCTACCAGACGGGTAATTCCTACATCTATGATGGTTACATTATCTTTTACCATGTCTGCTTTTAGAAATTCAGGAATTCCAATAGCGGCAACAATAATATCTGCTTGTAAAGTAATTTCTTTTAAGTTTTTTGTTCGGCTATGGCACATGGTAACTGTTGCGTTACCAACTTTTCTTTTCTGTGAAAGTAAAATGCTCATTGGAGCTCCTACAATATGGCTTCTTCCTATAATAACGGCATGTTTTCCTGAAGTTTCAATATGGTATCGATCTAATAACTCTAAAATTCCAAAGGGAGTAGCAGAAATAAAAGTGGGCAAGTTCAGTGCCATTTTTCCAACATTTGTTGGATGAAATCCGTCCACATCTTTATCGGGGCTTACAGCCATTAATACCTTTTGTTCATCGATGTGTTTTGGCAACGGAAGTTGCACAATAAAACCATCAATATGAAGATCAGTATTTAAAATAGCAATCTCATGTAGTAATTCCTTTTCCGTAATTTCTTCGGATAATCTTATGAGTGTAGATTTGAAACCAACACGTTCACAAGCTTTTACTTTTGCATTTACATAGGTAATACTGGGGCCCTTGTTCCCAACAATTATTGCGGCTAAATGAGGTGTTTTTTCACCTTTATTTTTTAAATTGCTTACTTCTAAAGCAATTTCTTCTTTGATATCAGAAGCTGTCTTTTTACCGTCTAATAGAATCATTATTGTTTGTGTTGTGTTGCTTTGTCAATAAAAAAAGACAAGCGTGTGTTTTTTCTTTTTTAAAATTTTATTTCATTCCTTGCATCATTTGCATCATTTTTTTACTCCCGCCACCTTGCATCATCTTCATCATCTTACTCATTTGATTAAATTGCTTCATGAGTTGGTTTACTGCATTCACAGAAGTTCCAGAACCTTTGGCAATTCTCTTTTTTCTACTCGAATCAATACTGGTTGGCGTGCTTCTTTCTGAAAGTGTCATTGAATGAATTATAGCTTCAATTCCTTTAAAAGCATCTTCATCTATTTCTGTACCTTTCATTGCTTTTCCAGCTCCAGGAATCATGCCCACAAGGTCTTTCATGCTTCCCATTTTCTTAATTTGCTGAATTTGCGTTAAGAAATCATCAAAACCAAACTGATTTTTAGCAATTTTCTTTTGTAATTTTCTAGCTTCCTCTTCATCATATTGGTCTTGCGCTCTTTCAACAAGAGAAGTAACATCTCCCATTCCAAGAATTCTGTCTGCCATTCTATCCGGATAGAAAACATCAATAGCATCCATTTTTTCACCTGTTCCTATAAATTTAATAGGTTTGTTAACGATAGATTTTATAGATAAAGCTGCTCCACCACGAGTATCTCCATCTAATTTTGTAAGCACAACTCCATCAAAATTTAAGATATCGTTAAAGGCTTTTGCCGTATTTACAGCATCTTGTCCAGTCATTGCATCTACCACAAATAAGGTTTCTTGTGGTTGAATTGTTTTATGAATGTTAGCAATTTCTGTCATCATTTCTTTATCTACTGCAAGACGTCCAGCAGTATCAATAATAACTACATTTTTACCATTGGCTTTCGCGTACTTAACAGCATTTTCAGAAATTTCTACAGGATTGTTGTTGCCAACTTCGGCATATACTTCTACACCAATTTGCTCACCAACAACTTGTAACTGATTAATTGCTGCAGGTCTGTACACATCACAACCCACTAAAAGGACTTCTTTTGCTTTTTTAGTTTTTAAGAAGTTTGCTAATTTACCAGAAAAAGTAGTCTTACCAGAACCTTGCAAACCAGACATTAAAATAATGGTAGGAGATCCTCCCAAATTAACGCCAACAGTTTCTCCACCCATTAATACCGTAAGTTCATCTTTAACCAATTTAACCATTAATTGGCCAGGATTTAATGTGGTTAATACATCTTGTCCTAATGCTTGGTTTTGTACTTTTTTGGTAAATTCTTTGGCAATCTTAAAGTTAACATCGGCATCTAGTAACGCTCTTCTAACTTCTTTCAAAGTCTCTGCAACGTTTACTTCTGTAATTTTACCGTGCCCTTTTAAGGTATGTAAGGCTTTATCTAATTTATCGCTTAAATTATTAAACATAATTGGTGTCTTTTTTTGGAAAGACAAATATAATAAATTAACAAGTATTTTCTGAAAGTTATCTTCGACTTTTTTTGCTATAATTTATTTAAAAGTAAATGGGTATGAAAGTTGCTTACATCAAAAGAAAGAAAGCGAAAGAATTGGATATAAAATAAAAAATAGTAGGCTTTTTTACTATTATTTTTTAATAGTATTTTGCCTTTTTATGAATTACAGGTTTTATAAATTAAAGGTAAATTATTATAGATGATGTCTATTTGTGATTTTTGTTTCGATTGCTTCTCATCCAATAAATTTAAAAGATTGTTTTTTAAGTTTACGTTTTAAAACATAATAATTTCATACAAAAAGCGCTAAAAAGTAGCGCTTTGGTTAAAGACCATTTAAAAATCTATTTTTCTTTTGGAATAAATTTTAAAGCAGCACCATTTATGCAATGCCGTTTACCCGTCGTTTTTTTTGGTCCATCGTTAAAAGAATGCCCTAAATGGCCACCACAGGTATTGCATTTTAATTCTGTTCTTGCGTATCCAACTTTGTAATCTACATGTAGTGAAACGTTTTCTTTGATAGCTCTGTCAAAAGAAGGCCAACCTGTTCCAGAATCAAATTTATAGTCAGAGGCGTATAAAGGTGTCTTACATGCCGCACAAGCAAACACACCTTCTTTTTTGTTTTTGTTTATAGTACTTGAATAAGGGCGCTCTGTACCGGATTCTCTTAGTACATAGTATTGGTCACTTGTTAGCTCTTTTTTCCATTGAGCAGCTGTTTTATTGACTTTGTATTTTTTATTTTCTTTGGAGTTATCTTGTGCTTTACCAGAACAACTGGCTAAAAAAGCGATCATTAAAAATGAGAATATTTTATGCATGTTTGGTTTTTTTAAATTGTAATGTATATTTTAAAAATTATAGTTGGACGGGTTGTAGTTTAATATAAGAACAAAGATACAGTTCATTGGTCATAAATAAAACATAATAATTTCAAGTATTCACTATTTAATTATTTTAAAAATAAGCGAAATACTCCTGTAATTATGATCATTTATATGTTTAAATTTGAGGCTTGATAAACCATTTAAAATATGAAACAGATAGCTACGTTATTCGCAATTATATTTCTTTTTATTGCATGTAGTACCGTTCCAATAACGGGCAGGAGTAGGGTGAACTTTGTAAGTGATTCACAAGTTTTACCTGCAAGTTTTGCGCAATACAAAGGTTTTTTAGCAGAAAACAAATTATCTACAGATAAAAAATTGAGCAATCAAATTAAAGATATCGGTAAAAACATTTCTGAGGCTGTAGACCGATTTATGAGAGCAAATGAAATGACCTCTGAAGCAGATGCTTACAAATGGGAATTTAATTTAATTGAAGATAAAACGATAAATGCGTGGTGTATGCCAGGAGGGAAAGTTGTTTTTTATACAGGTATTATGCCAATTTGTGCAAACGAAAATGGAGTTGCGGCAGTAATGGGACATGAAGTTGCACATGCCTTTGCGAAACATGGTCAAGAGAGAATGACCAATTCTTATGGCCAACAAATAGGCGGTCTTTTAGTTGCATTAGGAACTTCTGACGATCGTGAGGAATCTCAAAAAATGTGGAATACAATATATGGGGTTGGCGCTGGTTTAGGGATGTTAAAGTATAGCAGAATACACGAACAAGAAGCAGACAGATTGGGTTTGGTTTTTATGATTATGGCGGGGTACGATGGTACAGAAGCTGCAGAAGTTTGGGTGCGAATGCGTGAGAAATCGAACGGAAAAGCGCAACCAGAAATTTTAAGTACACATCCATCGAACCTGTCTAGAATTCAAGATTTAAGAACCTATTTGCCAACTGCAAAAAAGTATGCAGCTACCTATAATGAAGACGCAAATAGAAAGTTAAAAAATTAAAAAAAACATTGCCTATATTGTATCCCGTTCAACACTAATTGAACGGTATTTTTATTAAAAAAAAATTATGTTAAAAATTGGAGATAAAAAATTAATACATCGTTGGGCTTTTTACGATTGGGCAAATTCTGTGTACTCTTTAGTAATTAGTACAGCAGTTTTTCCTTTGTTTTATTCAGGCATTACAAAAGGGAACGTAATCTCATTTTTAGGAATGGAGTGGGAGCATCCCGATACGCTGTATAGCTATACCTTATCTTTCTCTTTTTTGGTGGTGGCAATTATGTCACCAATTTTATCTGCAATTGCAGATTATACAGGTAATAAAAAGAAATTTTTAAAGATTTTTTGTACGATAGGTTCCGTATCCGTAATGAGTCTGTATTTTTTTGAAGGGTTAGATACCGTATGGATTGGTATTGTTTTTTCCTTTTTTGCAAGTATTGGTTTTTGGTCTAGTGTGGTTTTTTACAATGCGTATTTACCAGAAGTAGCGCATCCAGAAGACCAAGACAGGGTAAGTGCAAAAGGTTTTATTTATGGATATATTGGGTCTATTGTTTTATTAGTCATCAATTTAATAATGATACTTTTCCACGAAGTTTTTGGAATTACAGAAGCTTTTGCTTCTAGGGTTTCTTTTGTAATGGTTGGACTTTGGTGGATCGGTTTTGCACAAATTACTTTTAAGGCACTACCAAATAATGCCCGCGAGAAAAAACCAGAAAAAGACTATATTTGGAAGGGATTTAGAGAACTTAAAATTGTTTGGTTAGAAATTAAACAACTCCCAACATTAAAAGGGTTTTTGATTGCTTTTTTCTTGTTGAGTATTGGTGTACAAACTATCATTTTATTGGCAGCAATTTTTGGAGCAACAGAATTAGGGTTAAGTGCAATAAACCTCATAGTTACTATTTTATTAATACAGTTTGTTGCTATTTTTGGAGCCTTTCTTTTTTCTAGAATTTCTGAAAAATACGGAAATTTTAAAGCTTTAAAAATCACCCTTTTGATATGGATATTGGTCTGTTTTTGTGCGTTTCTTTTGCATAAAAAGGTACCAAATGTAGCAATCTATTTCTATGGATTGGGTGTGTTGTTAGGCTTGGTTTTAGGAGCAACACAGTCTTTAACACGTTCTACCTATTCTAAATTATTACCTAAAACAGAAGACCATGCAACGTATTTTAGTTTCTATGATGTTACTGAAAAAATTGCAATTGTATTCGGAACTTTTGTATATGGTTTTCTGTATGCTTTAACAGATTCTATGCAATGGAGCGTGCTTTGTTTAGGCATTTTTTTTGCTGCTTCTTTAATTGTGTTGAGCAACTTAAAAAGCACAAAACATGTACGCTAGTAAAATGCTTTTCTGATACCGATATAAATAAAAATAAATACAGAAAATCCAATAAAAAAAGGAATGATACATTCTTTTAGGTTGCATACCAGAAGCGCACTACTAATTAAGAGCTGAAATCCGAGACCAAAGGCAGAAATTAAGGTCATTAACCAATTAGGAAAAGGTTTTCCTTCGGGTGCATTTTTGTCTAAAGCATAAATTATTTCATCGAAAACACCATACAAAGCTTTGTATATAAAAAACAGAATTGTTACATTTTTTTGCTTTTCCCCAGGCAATGCAGCAGGTGTTTTGTCTTCAAAAATTCTGCTTGTGGTATCACCTTCAAATCTATTTCTAAGAATTACATACTAGTAATTATATAATGTGCCTTGCAATTGAATTCCGAAAAAGGCTAAAAAGGTCAAACCTAGCTGGGTATTTGTCAAATGTCCAATGGTACATAAGATAATAAAGTTTAAAATGATGTCTGAAATTGAATCTAAAAATCTACCTGTATAAGAAGGTGTTTTTTTTACTCTTGCCAATTCTCCATCTGCAGCATCTAAAATAGACTTTAATAGTAAGAAAAAAGCGGCTGCCCAATAGTAGCTTTCAACGATACAATACACCCCAATTAAGCCAGAAATAACGAAGGCTATGGTCACGTGTACAGGTGTGAATTTTGTTGATTTTAATGAATTTGCAATAACTCTTGCAATGGGCCTTCCGTAGTCTGATAAGTCTGTAAACTGATGCTCTTTTGGTAATTTAGACATGAATGCTTTTAATAATGGGCATTTTTATCACTTATAAAAAGATATAAAACAGCACAATTTAATGAAATACAAAAGTAAAAAAAGTGTTACTATAATGAAACATTTTTTTAAACTACTTTATACTTAGAACTTCTTTAAAATGAAAAAAGCATTGTATCTATGAAGATACAATGCTTTCATTTATAGACATACTCTTTTTAATTAACAGTAATATTAAAAGTTACTTGTACATCAGTTGCTCCACCAGCATTTGTAATATCACCAGTATTTACGTTGTCCGCTGATTTTTCTGGCTCGTGTCTTAAAATTACTGTAAAACCTCCAGATCCGGCAGCGCCAGTTACTAAATTGAATTGAACACCTACTGGATTTCCATTGCTATCCGCATCGTTGTATGTTGCTGTTGCGATCTCATTTGTGAAAGAGAAAAAGAATTGGTGCTCTTCATCTTCCTCCAGAATTTCTAAAGTAATATCTTCAGCAGGACTCTCTGCTTCATTTAAAATCTCTAAAGTTCCAGCATACGTTGTATTTGGATTAAAAGCTCCAGTAACCTCTATGGTAGGCTCGTTTGGACCGTCTCCGTCTAAATCTACACTTTCTAAAATAACTTCAGTACCAGTACCTTCTGGAATTAAGGTAGCTCTGACCGTTGTAATAAGTTCTTCTTCATTAATAATTACTGGGTCGTCATTATCAGAACATGCTGCGAAAATTGACGATATGTATACTAAAATTACGATGTTTTTAATTAATTTCATTTTTTTATTTAATATTTAAATTTTAATTGTAATAAATAATTTCTTCCTAGATCATCTGTAAAATATCTTAACCTATTTAAGTATTCTCTATACTTGGTGTTTAAAATATTTGTAACTGTAATGCCTACGGTTACGCTTGTTTTCTCTGATAACTTAAAAGTTGCATCAGAATTAAAGTTCAATAAATGATACTTATCAGGAGTTGAACTAAGATCCAATAAGGCATTTGTGTTGGTGGTTGCAATAAAAACCTCAAAATTATTATTTGGAAAGTAATTTTGTTTAAAAACAAAATTGCTTTCTAAACTAGCATTAAAATGATACCATTTTTTGTTTGTATACCTAATCTTGTTTTGAGTGTTTGCTGCTGGAATATCTATCAAATCTCTACCATTGCTAATATCTCTTCCTCTTATGAATGATGTTTTGTTATTAAAACTAATTTGATTCGTAATTTTCTGTTGCCAATTAACAGTTGCACCAAATAAATTTGCTGTCGTTGTTTTATAGTTCCAAACAGGAAATGCACCCCGAATTGTTTGTTCGGTTCCATTTGGTTCTATATAAATAAAATTACGAATATGATTAAAAAATAACGCCACAGATACATTTGTTGTTTGATTTTGAAAATCATAGCTAGTAGCTACTCGATTCGAAGTTTCTTGCGGTGTTCTTAAATTCCCCAACTCGATTCTTGCAGCAGAGTGGTGCAAACCGTCACTAAATAATTCAGACGGATTTGGAGACCTCTTTGCCAAAGCATAATTAAAGTTAAAAGAATGCGCTTCACTTAAGCGATGAAAAAAACCAAGGGAAGCAGAAACATTATGATATGTAAACTCAGGATTTACCAACCATTGTGTGTTAAAATCACCAATAATTAAATCACTAAATTCGGTATCATAATTTCGTTCATTCCACCTACTTTTATAATAAAACTTTTTTGCGTTGATATAATTAAAATCATATCGAACTCCAAAATTTAAACGCGTGTTATTATTTAAATTAAAGTTACCAATGGCAAACAGACCAAAGTCATACCGATTGTAATCGGGTATTAACCTTCGAACACCTGTATTTGGATTTGCAAAATTATTTTGATAGGCACCTACCAGTCCTACTTTATAGGTCTGGTTTGATTTTGCATCGAATTCAAAGCTTGTTTTTAAAGAATGCGAATTCAAATTTAAATCAATAGATGGTTTGTTTTTATCTTCACCAATACGCAGATCAAATTCAAACCTTTTATTATTTTGGAAGTCATATTGCATGGTAAATTTTCCTAATTTCTTGAATCTTTTGTAAAAATCAATTTTCACCAATTGATGTGTTACCTCTTGTTTAGGAGCATTAATAGCATACGAAAAATCTTCATCAACCGCAGTAACATTTGAATTAATTGCAGTTACCAAGTCTTCAATGTTTCCTATATGAGAAGACTTTAAAATTCCAATTTCATTCTTAACATAGGTATAATAAAAGTTAAAACCATTTTTAAATTTCTTTAAACCGGTTTGTACAGAAAATGCTTCAGAATTTAAACCAGTATTGGATAAAATGTAAGCTGGACTCTTAAAATCTCCATATTTTTTAAGCGTTGTCTTTGCATTTACATAATACCCTTCTTTTGTTGATTTAGACAACGAAGAGTGTAGGCTAAAGCCTTGACCATTTGTTTGTCCTGTTAAAATACTTTTACCATACATCGTATCTTTAACAATAATTCTGTTTGGTTCTACAACAATTACTCCTCCAATGGCATCACCACCAAACTCTAAGGCATTTGCACCCTTTATTACGGTAATTTTCCCGGCTGTATTAATATCAATATTAGGTGCATGTTCAATTCCCCATTCTTGGTCTTGCAATCGAACACCATTTGTCATCAAAATAACTCGGCTACTGTGCAAACCGTTGATCATTGGTTTTACAATTGTATTGCCAGTATTTATAGCGGAAACTCCTTCAATGTTTTTTAAAACATCACCCAAATTTTGACTGCTATACGCATCAATAACATCAGATTTTAAAACGGTAGCTTGCGTAATTTTCATTTTTAGCTCTGAAGCTGACACAATACGAACCTCTTTTAATTCTTCTGAATGGTGTTCTAAATTAAACTCTTTAGAGGTGTTTTTATCTATATTGATGAAAACCTCTTTGGTTTCACAAGAAATATGAGAGATAAATAGATGAATTTCTCCACTACATAAATTTTCAATTTCAAATTTTCCCTGAGCATCTGAGGTTGTATATCTATTTAAACTTTCAATAAATATAGTGGCTCCAAATAGTGAAGTTCCATCATGGTAATCTGTAATAATACCTTTAAAATTGTAGGTACATTGTTGTGCATAACCGGTAAAAGTAAGGAAACACAAGAATGCACAAAAAAATATTCTTTGAATCATTTTAATGCCTTTATATTAATATTAATGAATTAATACTAGCAAGCAGGCGGGCCTCTTAGGTGGTAAGATAAAGGTTGATATTCTAATAAGAAATTATAAGAACCATCAATAAGAACCGTCTTTATAAACGGTATTATGGATGTGTAGGTGTTATTAGGTAAAGAGGGTGTGCTTATTTTAAAAAAATGAAAATTGCATTCCGTAACATTTTCATGCAGATGATTTTCTGTTTTTGAGTGACATGTCTGGTGCCTATGATTGTCCAAAGCATGCATAATTTCTATACCAGAAGGAAGAAAGAATGCAATTAAAAATAAAAGGGCGATATGTTTTTTAAGGAATGTAATAGTATTCTATTTTCTAATTTTAAGTTTTGTTTTTACCAAATAATTAAGATACGCTAAAGTACAATTATTCTGTTGGAACCGTACTTAATGTTTGGTTAAAAAGTGTGGCTAAATATATTTGCAGTCGTTGTAATTGACTGACAGTTTATTAAAATTTAGACAGTGGTGCTACCTATTGAATAGTGCTGTTTATTCATAAAATAACAAACATATTTTTTAAAAAAAACAGCCAATACTAAAAGGCAAGAATAAACACATTATCGAAAGTAGATTTTGTTTTTTTTGACTTGCAAATGGCTTAAAAAAAAAATTGAATCTTAAATAATAACAACGAATATACTGCAAATGAGTGCACGCATACAGGAAATTGCTTTAGGCCATTTTAGAACTTCTATTTTAGAGGCAATTTTTACTTTTAGCTGTATTTACTTTGTATTTCAAGCCCCAAAAAAAAGATAAAAAACAAATAATACGTTGCTGAAGTTATAGTCATTGCAGGATTCCGAGGAAATTTATTTGTAAATTTAAATAGCAGAATTGATTTCTAAAAACTTAAGATTTATAAGTAAGTTGATGCATTTAAAAGAAGAAATAGCATTATTTTACTTTGTAAACGGTACCATCTGTAAGAAATTTACTAAAACCTATTTTTGCTGAAAAATCATAAGAATCGTCGGTTATTTTAGTTATTTGTACATAAATAACATCTTTATCCAACTCTTTTTTAGGCGATTTCATTTTTAAAGAATAAAAGAAATTATTTTTCCATTTGATATATAAAGTATCAATATGCTTTATTCTTTTTTCTCTTGAGACACTATCGTTAGAAATACTTATAATTTTATCATATTCTTCAATTTGAATGCTATCAATTCTGGTGATCGTAGTTTTGCTATAACCGTCACCGGCAGGAACCTCAAAGATTCCTTCCTTAAATCTTTTTGGATCTCCTTTATCAGAAGTACAAGAAGAAAGAATAAATAACAAACATAAGGAATACGTAAAATATTTAAAACATCGGTTGTGCTGTAAATTAAAATTAAAAAAGGGGTTACTTTTTATATTCATTATTAAAATTTTTAAGTTTAAATTCCTGTATAATTAGCAGGTGTAATTGCTTTTAATTCTTCCTTTATCTTTGCTGAAACTTCTAAGGTGTCAATAAAATCGGAAATAGAATTCTGGTTTATTTTTTGATTCGTTCTCGTCAAACCTTTTAAAGCCTCATAAGGATTTGGATACGCTTCTCTTCTTAAAATTGTTTGAATTGCTTCTGCAACAACCGCCCAGTTATTTTCTAAATCTTGTGCAAATTTTTCTCTATTTAACAATAACTTATTCAATCCTTTTATGGTAGAGGTAAAAGCAATTATAGTGTGTCCGAAAGGAACACCAACATTTCGCAAAACGGTACTGTCTGTTAAATCTCGTTGCAGTCTAGAGATAGGTAGTTTAGCAGAGAGATGTTCGAAAATGGCATTTGCAATTCCTAAATTGCCTTCAGAATTTTCAAAATCAATAGGATTTACTTTGTGTGGCATTGCAGAAGAACCTACTTCACCCGCTTTAATTTTTTGTTTAAAATATTCCATAGAAACATAGGTCCAGAAGTCTCTGTCTAAATCTATAACAATATTGTTGATGCGTTTTAGGGTATCAAACATTGCAGCCATATGGTCATAATGCTCTATTTGTGTTGTTGGAAAAGAGTGTTGTAGTCCCAATTTGTTTTGTACAAATTTCCCTCCAAAAGCCTTCCAATCAATGGATGGGTATGCAACTTTGTGCGCATTAAAGTTTCCGGTAGCACCACCAAATTTAGCAGCATTTGGTATTTTATTTAGTAACTTAAATTGTTCTTTTAAACGCACAACAAAAACATCAATTTCTTTACCTAAGCGTGTAGGAGACGCAGGTTGACCGTGCGTTCTTGCCAGCATAGAAATATCTTTCCAGTCTACAACTAATTCTTCTAACCTTTTTAAAAGTTCAAAATAATAAGGATGATAAACCTCCTGCATTGCCTCTTTAATTGAAAGTGGAATTGCAGTATTGTTGATGTCTTGAGAAGTCAATCCAAAATGAATAAACTCTTTATATTTCTGCAAACTTAAAACATCAAATTTTTCTTTGATAAAATATTCAACAGCTTTCACATCGTGATTTGTAATGCTTTCAATATCCTTAATTTTTTGTGCATCTACGGCAGTAAAATCGGTGTAGATTTTACGCAATGCAGCAAATAAATTAGGGTTAAAATCAACTAATTGCGGCAAAGGAATTTCGCACAAAGCAATAAAATATTCAATTTCTACTCTAACACGATATTTAATTAAAGCTTCTTCAGAAAAATAATCTGCTAGTTTTTCAATTTTACCTCTGTATCGTCCATCAATAGGAGAGATGGCATTTAGTTTTGTCAAGTTCATTTTTGTTGTGTTGTAAGCAACAAAAATAACGATTAAAAGACATTTATTAAGGTCATTTCTTCTATTTTATTTATTGGTTTTCCTTTATTAAATTTTACGGGTTACAGCGTTGCTCAGCTCTTAAAAGAAGCCTTTTTTTAGCCCTATTAATGTATCTTTGTTTTCAAATTCTATTAAAATGATTCTTACAAAAAGATTTTTTCTTGTTTTTTCTTTTTTTGCTTGCTATTTGACAAGTAAAGACTGTAATGCTCAAAAAATCAATCAATTTGATGCAAATCAAGAGCGAACTGGTGTTTGGAAAAAATACCATCCCAATAAAAGAATTCGCTATACTGGCAAGTTTAACAAGGGTAAGGAAATAGGTGTATTTAGGTTTTATAACAATACAGGGTCAGAAAAACCTGTACTAATTAAAACTTTTTTTAAAGATTCAGATTCTTTACGCGTTAAATTTTATTCGACAAAAGGTACACTTAAGTCGGAAGGAGCTTTAAAAGGTAGAAAAAGAGTTGGAAATTGGAACTATTTTTACGCCAATGGGGCTTTATTGTCGGAAGAAAATTACAAAAATGGAGAACTGCATGGTGCCCAGCACGTATATTATCCCAAAGGACAAATAACCGCGTCTTCGCAATATAAAAACGGATTACTAGAAGGTGTTTCTAGTAAATTTTCAAGTAAAGGCATTTTAATTGAAGAAATGACATACAAAAATGGCATTCCAAATGGTTTGGCAAAATTCTTTGAAATTAACGGAGATTTAAAAGAAACGGGGATGTATAAAGACGGTGAAAGAGATGAAAATTGGAAGTACTATTTAGAGGGTGAAATTTCCTCTGAAGCAGCGCTAAAAAAATCTAAAAGAAGGCCTTATAAAAAACAATAAAACCTCAAGGGATTCCCTTGAGGCGTTATATTTAAAAAAATTTTGTGAGATGGTTATTTTAAAATAACTTTATCAATTATGTGAATTACGCCGTTACTTGCTTGCACATTTAACCTTGTTATAGTACTCACTCTATCGTTCCCATCTGTTAAAGTAACTCCATTAACTAGATTCGCAGTGATGTCTCCTCCAAAGGTAGAAATTATCAAATTATCAGTAAGGTCAGCTGCTAAAACATTTACACCTGGAACACCATGCATTTGTAAAGTTTCAGTTAATGTGGGCTCATCGATGTCTTCTAGAGAATCTATACCCAATTCTTCAAGTAGATTTATAAAAGCTTGATCTGTAGGAGCAAATACTGTGAATGGAGCTGGGCCTATTCCGTATGCTGTTGAAAGTGTTTCTATAAAATCAAAGGTTAAATCAGGTCTCGTTAAAGCAGTTACTAAATTACTAAAATTAGGTTCTGCTGATACAAGTGTAACTATTGTTGGTAAACCAATAACGGCATCAACGGCGTGTATTGTTCCATTATCCACAGATACATCTGCTGTGGTCACTGTAGAAACTCCGTTAATAACAACACCATCTTCTGTATTTATGTGCAAACTCATATGATTACCAGTTGGTGTTGCTGTGGATAAATTGCTTATATATCCAGTGGTTAAAACAGAAGATACTCCATTTCCATTAACTACGTGATTCAGTAATACTTGCGATAGCACATCCGTTGGGATATCACTTAAAGTATTAAAATTATTGGCCGATAAGAATGCTGTAAAAGCGGCATTGTTTGGGGCAAACACCGTGAAAGGTCCTTCACCAGATAAGACAGCATCTAAATCGCCATCTGCCGCTTGCAAAGCTTCTAAAAGAATACTATAATCTGAATTGCCACTTACAAAATCTACGATTGTATTTGTGACCGGCATTGGCGCTGGTTTGTAATCATCGTCATCACTACAATTAGTAAAAACAGTAAGAGATACTGCTAAAATTAAAACAGTTTTAAATAAAATTTTAAAATTTTTCATAATTTAAAGTTTTTTTGAATAAGTTATTTACATCATTCGAGACAAGATTAAGTAAAAATATATTTGTTTAATTATTTTTAACAAAACTAAACAAATATTTAGCGTTTGAAAACTCAAACTTCTATTTTGTTAATTGGATTTAATAAAAATCTAATTCGTAAATTTGCATTTCAATTAAAATAAAAATGAAACGAGTAGTTGTTGGTCTTTCTGGCGGAGTAGATTCTAGTGTTACAGCACATTTGTTACAGGAGCAAGGGTATGAAGTTATTGGGCTTTTTATGAAAAATTGGCATGACGATTCTGTAACTATTTCTAATGAATGCCCGTGGTTAGAAGATAGTAATGATGCTATGATTGTTGCAGAAAAATTAGGAATTCCTTTTCAAGTAGTAGATTTAAGCAATCAATACAAAGAACGTATTGTAGATTATATGTTTGACGAGTACCGAAAAGGAAGAACGCCAAATCCAGACGTATTGTGTAATCGAGAGATAAAGTTTGACGTTTTTATGGACATCGCGCTAAAGTTAGGTGCAGATTATGTTGCAACGGGGCACTATTGCAGAAAAGGAGAAGAAATTATTGAGAATACACCAGTGTATAAATTATTAGCAGGAAAAGATGGAAATAAAGATCAGTCTTATTTCTTATGTCAACTTTCTCAAGATCAATTGGCAAAAGCAATGTTTCCTATTGGGGAATTAACAAAACCAGAAGTAAGAGAAATTGCTAAAAAAGCAGACTTAATTACGGCCGAAAAGAAAGATTCTCAAGGTTTATGTTTTATAGGTAAAGTGAGGTTGCCTGAATTTTTACAGCAAAAACTACAGCCTAAAGCAGGAAAAATTATAGCGATTCCTTTTGATTTTTATCAGTACACAAAATTAACTCCGAAATTTGAAAATAAAGAAGCAGAACTCGTATATTTTGCAACCAAATTCGCATACAATCCAGAAGACGGAAAGGTAGTTGGGAAACATCAAGGGGCACATTATTTCACCAAAGGACAGCGCAAAGGACTGGATGTTGGGGGAACAAAAGAAGCATTATATGTGATAGAAACAAATGTACATACAAATACTATTTATACGGGTGAAGGGAAAAATCACCAAGGTTTGTATAGAAATGTGTTGTTTGTTTCAGATAAAGAGCTGCATTGGATTCGTGAAGATTTAACTTTAAAAATTGGCGAAACGATGCAGGTTCAAGCTAGAATTAGATACAGACAAGCATTAGAAAAAGCGACTTTGCATAAGGTAGAAACTGGTTTGTATGTAGAATTTACAAACAAGCAAGCAGCCATCCAAGAAGGGCAATTTGTAGCTTGGTATCAGGAGGACGAATTGTTAGGTTCCGGAGTAATTTCTTAAATGATTTTCAAGTTTATAATTAAATATACTGTATTTTTATTCATCTTATTTTTTTCTTTAGTAAGTTCTTCTCAAGAAGAAAAGGGAAACTTTATTATTATCAACATTAGAATTCTTTAAAAAAGAAGCTGAAAATTGGGCAATCTATGGTCTATAATAAACATGGTAAAAGGGATTGATTAAGTCACTATAACAAAGCGGGTCTTTGGCATGGAGAATATAAATCTTGGTTTGATAATGGAAACTGAAAAGCACAAGGCAAATTAGATAACGGTAATAAAGAAGGCCTTTTTAAAAATATACCATTATAAAGGTATTTTAGCGGGTAAAGCTATCTTTAAAAAAGAGATGTTTACACGAGAAATTTATTAGAATACACAGGGTGGATTTACAAATATTAAAGATTAAATATGTAATAGAAATTTTTATTTAAAGGGGGAATTGGCAAATATAGAAAGGAATTGAATACATTACGATATCTGATTTATTATGAAGCAGATGCAGCTGTATATGTAAACTTTGTAATTGATGTTCATGGAGCTATAAAAGACGTAACTATTGATGAAACGATTCCAAAAAAAATATACAAACAAATAGTTGATTTTTTTTGAATCTATAGAGTGTTGGTATCCTGCAATTGATAGAAATAGAAAAACACCTTACAATTGATAGTAAAAAATCACATTTAATTTATGACAAATAAAATTACAACTCTTTTTAATATACAGCATCCTATTGTTCAAGGTGGAATGATTTGGGTTTCTGGTTACAAATTAGCTGCAGCAGTTTCAAATGCTGGTGGTTTAGGTTTAATTGGTGCTGGCTCTATGTATCCAGAAGTTTTACGAGAACACATTCAAAAATGTAAACAGGCAACTAATAAACCTTTTGGTGTGAATGTACCTATGCTGTATCCTGATATTCAAAAAATTATAGACATTATCATTGAAGAAGGAGTAAAAATTGTTTTTACTTCTGCAGGAAACCCAAAAACTTGGACTTCTTTTTTGAAGGAAAAGGGGATTCTTGTTGTACATGTTGTAAGCTCTGTAAAATTTGCTTTAAAAGCTGAATTGGCAGGAGTAGATGCGGTAGTTTGTGAGGGGTTTGAAGCGGGGGGACATAATGGAAGAGAAGAGACCACCACTTTTACATTAATACCAATGGTAAAAGAGCAGGTGAAAATCCCTGTAATTGCTGCCGGAGGTATTGGTTCTGGAAGAGGAATGTTAGCTGCGATGGTTTTAGGAGCAGATGCTGTACAAATAGGAAGTAGGTTTGCTGCAACTGAAGAATCTTCTGCTCATCAGAATTTTAAAAACAGAATTATTGATGTTAAAGACGGCGATACACAACTCACTCTAAAAGAACTAGCGCCCGTGCGCTTAGTTAAAAATAAATTTTATAATGATGTACAAGAATTATACAAAGCAAAACCAACATTTGAAGAATTAAAAAAATTACTGGGAAGAGCTAGAGCAAAAAAAGGAATGTTTGAAGGAGATTTAGAGGAAGGTGAGTTAGAAATTGGTCAAATTGCAGGTTTAATACACGAAATAAAGCCTGCAAAAACTATTTTAAATGAAATAATTAAGGAGTTTAATGAGGTTAAGTCTCTTATGCACAGTATTTAGAGGTGTTTTTAAAAGTATTGGTAAATTTAATGTTTCATTAATTTTATTGTCATTATCTTTGCAATTCAATAAACGCTGTGAGTAATTAAACAAGCAGCACATTTAATATTATTATAATGAATAAAGGTACCGTAAAATTTTTCAATGAATCTAAAGGATTCGGATTTATAACTGAAGAAGGAAACAACAAAGAACATTTTGTGCATGTGTCAGGATTAGTCGATGAAATTCGTGAGAATGATGAAGTTGAGTTTGACTTACAAGATGGAAGAAAAGGATTAAACGCAGTAAACGTAAAAGTTATATAATTATATATTACTATTTAATTTTTTATCTAAAAGCCTATCAATAATTGATAGGCTTTTTTTTGTTGAAATTTGTAAAATGCTTGCTAAATAGAGCATTCAATAAATACTGCTATTTGGAGATTTCAAGATAAGGTGAAGATTGCTTCAGAACTGTAAAACCAATAATTTGTTAAATGTCTAGTATTTTTAGAGAGGATAGTATTTGGTTAAGGGTGAATCGTAGAACATGATTGACGGGAGACAAAGAAAAAACATACAAATAGGTTTTTACAGAAATACTTCAAAAGAAGAATTAAGGTTCTGGTGCGTTCACTCAAGGAGCAATCAGTAAGGTCCTTCCAAAATCTATAAGGCATCCTTATGGCATTAAAGTGCAACTAGTAAGGGGTCTTGTAGGATGAGTTAAGCATATTATTGAATAAATTACTTTTTTGGGACTTTTATATGATACAATTTTCTACTCTTATTGTTCAGTCTATTTTCTCTTAACCAAGGATTATGAATTTTTAGTTCTTTATAATTCATACCAAAATGATTCGCAAATAACGCTAAATTTTTTATGATCGTGTCTACCTTTACGGTTCTTGTTTCTTCAATTGTATATAAATCTTCCTTATCAAAAATAAACCCATATTTGGCAGGATTCGAAATAATCTCTTTTAGAGCCAATATTCTAAAAACATATCTTTCAGTTTCATTTGGTAATTTAGCGTCATAATAGTTCGCTACTAGTTGCGCTTCCAATCTTCTAGAAATCCCGTAATTACCTGCATTGTATGCAGCTGCAGCCAACGTCCAAGAGCCTAAATTTTCTTTTGCATGTATCAAATATGCTGCAGCAACTTTTGTAGATTTTTCTATATTGTAACGTTCATCCACGTTGTCATTTATTTCTAAACCATATTCTTTGCCGGTTGCTCTCATAAAATGCCACATACCAGCAGCACCGGCAGAAGATGTTTCATCTGTAAAACCACTTTCTGCCAAAGCTAAAAACTTGAAATCATCTGGTAAATTGTATTTTTTTAATAAAGGTTCTATAATATGAAAATACTTATGAGCTCTTTTTATGAGTAAAATTCCATTTGATTGCCAATAGGTATTTACCAACAATTCTCTTTCCATTCTCTCTTTTACATCGTTAATTTCTAAGGGAACCCTTTCTCCTGCCAAGTTAAGCTCGTTAGGAAGCTTTAGTGCTTTTATGTTATACGTTTTATGAGTTCGTGTTTTAGGATCTGTGTTAGATTTAAGAATGCCATTATAAAAAAGAAGGGTTAGGATACCAACACTTATAAGGGATATTATGCGATGAGAAGATTTCATATGGATTTTGTTAGCTATAAAAGTATGGAAACGCTTTTGTTTTAAAAAGTTAAAATAGCATCAATTATTTTTGATATTTTTTTGGCTTTTGTTAAAATCATGATGTGTGTTCCGTCCTTAATTTTTATTGGATTTTTAATATTTTTAATCGGAAAAACCTTATCCGCAGTGCCATGAATATGAATAATGTTTTCGATTGGTTTTATTTGTTCCCATTTTATGATGGTATAGATAGACCATTTTAGGGATTCTTTACTTCTTACATAAAGATATTTTTTATATAGATTTGCCTTTTTTTTTAGTGATTTTCCCAAAAAATATTTCGTATAATCCTCAAAGTTTTCGATAACTTTTATTGGAAACAACTTGTAAATTTTTGTAAATTTAGCAAATTTAAATCGTCTTGGTAATTCATTTGGACTTTGAACACTAGATATAATAATTACCTTTCTAGTATTTACAAATTTAGCCAATTCCTGTACCATAATGCCTCCAAAAGAAACTCCTATTAAAACAGGATTTTCTTCCTTAATTTTGGCACTTAGTCTGAATGCATAATTATCGATGGTTTCTCCTACATCCAGTGGTTTTATCCATTTTAGATAATGAAATGTATATTTTTCTTTATCTAATGCTATATTTTTAAAAATCTCTGGCCCCGCAGCTAGACCAGGCATAAAATAAATAGGAATTTTTTTCATTTATTTTTTATCAAATAATCATTTTAAAAGAGGTACAAACTTTATTTGCTTACGTTGACTTTTAGATTAATTCCTTCATAAAATTTAATTTGTCCATGTTCTCTTTATCAATTTCCTTCAACTTAATTCTCTGCAATATAATTACTAATTCAGGAATTTCAACTGCTTTTATTTGAAAACAATTTAGGGTATCTATAAGATATATGATTGATTTATCTTCAAATGTTTCACGCTCAAAATACATGCTTATAAATTGCTAACAAAAATAAATATTTCTGAAAAGTTGAACACGCATCCTAAAGTATAAAAAGTAACTTTTTTACTGCAATTATTTAGTTTCAAATAGCAAGTACTAAACAACAACATTCCTCATAATTTTAAAATAATACTGCCACAGATTAAAAATCAAATTCAGACATTTTTTAGAATTTATCCCTTTAAAAATTATTTTTATTTTTATATGTTGCGTCTGTAATAATGAACTTAAAGCAGTTCCAAATTTTATAATTTTTCAAGCTCTAAAAACAAAAATCATATAATTATGAGCGGTTATTTTAAAATTGCATTCGAAATTTATTTTGCGCTAATTGTCCTTGCAAAGTCTTCAATATCTGCAATTAATAAAATAGTTGGTATAACAAAATTGCTGTTATTGGCGAAATAGTGCTCTGAAAATCATGTGTATCTTTTTTAATAATGTGGGTAAATCCTAAAGCTTAAAGGGATTTTTTTTACGATTTTTTTAAAAGTTTTTTTTAATGGTTAAAAACCTTAAAAACAAATGATTTTTCTTTGGGATGCTCCATGCATAATTAAAAGGAATAGCATCAATATCAGACCGAACATTTTATACAAACGTTCAAAGTATTTAGCAGAAAATTTTACTTTATTTTTTAAAGTAGGAATTAACTTTTAGTATCTTCTTACCAGCTTCATAATTTAGCGACTGTATCGAAAACAGCCACTGCAACAATTACAAATTTTTCAAATATATTTCCTAGAAGCGTTTTTTAAAGAGCAAACTAGTTCTTAAACGCTAAGGCATTTAATGTATTATTTTTCAATAATTACCGTAGTAACTTTCTTTCCTCTTAATAAAAAACAGTTGAAGCTTAAGCAGGTTCGCTATCAAAATGTTTTACAACAGATGATTTGTTTTAAAACGTTTAAAGAGCAGATTTACCAGTTAATTTGTGCCTGAATAGGAAAATGGTCTGAATATTCTTCAGGAAAAGTTAAAAATTGATTTACAGTAGCGTTTTTATCGGTTAAAATAAAATCGATCCTTAACGGGAACCAATATTTGAATGTTTTACCAAAACCTTTTCCAGCCTCAATAAATGCATCTTTTTTGTTTTTAGAAATGGTATGATATATCCAAGAATAGGCAGTATTGTTAAAATCTCCACACACTATTTTTTTACCTTTCCATTGTTGTTCATGCTTTAAAAATAATGCAGCTTGTAACGCTTGTTTTTTAAAAGATTTAGAAACTCTTTTTATTAACTTTTCTGAATTTTCTTCTCCAAAATTCTCTTCATTTGGTTTTATTCCCAACGATTCAAAATGTACGTTGTAAATTCTAATGGTATCTTTCCCTTTAAGAATATCCGCAAAAATGATGTTATTTCCAATGCTTTTAAAATCTAAAGAGCCGGAATTTAATATCTTATATTTAGAATATATCGCCATGCCGAAATTACTACTTGGCGATTTTAACTTCTGATATTTATAAGGAAAGTAAAGATTTGTTCTTTCTGATTGGTAATATTCTTGAATTGTTAAAATATCAAGATTTTTATCAGCAATAAAATCGAAACCATTTTGAGATCTTATGGTGTCTTTTTTAGGGGTAAAGTAGTCAAAAGACTTTACGTTAAAACTCATTATTTTTAAATCTGAATCTAAGGAATAACTTTTGGCAGAAATCTTATAAAAAGGAGTAGTAAAAAGCGAACCTATGATTAAAACAACAAAAGATAATAGAAATTGTTTTTTCAGTTTCACAAGCCAATATATGGAAAGAGAAATGTTTAAAATTAAAAGAATGGGTACAAAAAGACTCAATATTGCGAATTCGGGAACTGTTTTTGGTGAAACATAAGGCAATAGAAAAGACAATAAAAGCATGGTTGCTAGCAGTACATTTACTAAATACATCATTTTTTCTAAAAAAGAGAGGTTTTTCATTTACCCTTTTCCTTGTTTAAATAAAAACTCTTTTTCTGTCTTGGTAAGGGTGTCATAGCCAGATTTACTTATTTTATCTAAGATGCTATTTATTTGTTCTTGATTAGGAGCCTTTTTTTTAGGAATATTTTCTTTTCTTTTAGTCGATTTATGAACGGTTTGCAATGGCGTCTCTTTTCTTTTATATAGGAATGAAAACAAGTTAAAAAGATTTATTTTTTTAGTACTTGCTTGGTGAACATATAAAAATCCAAACAAACTTCCTCCTAAATGAGAAAAGCTACCACCTGCATTTGACCCAATAAGTCCAAGAACGTCAAAAGCCAACCAAATTGCAGCTAAATGCCAAAATTTTACAAAGCCAATAAAACGTATTTTTATCTGATAATTGGGCATGTAGGTTGCAATTCCAATAAATATCGCAGAAATTCCTGCAGAAGCCCCCACTAAAGAACTGTTTATTCCTTCAAAAAGGGGGAAATAATTCTGACTTAATACAAACAATATGCCACCAAATAAAGTGCCTAAGAGATAAAATTGTAATGCTTGCTTTTGACTAAAATATTGGATGAAAAGGTTGCCAATAAAGTACAAGGTGATCATATTAAAAATGAGGTGGACAAAGTCTGCATGTAAAAATCCATAAGAAATTATAGACCACGGCTTTGTTGTAAATGTATCTAAATTATCATTTAAAGAAAACCATTGCACCAAAAAGTTCTGGTTGCCTTTGTACAAACCTTGAAAAACTTTTACGAATAAAGTTAGCGCAAAAATAATAACATTTAGAGATATTAATTTTTCAATTATAGTGCCTGTTTTGTACTTGTACTTTAGGGTGTTTATAAAACTCATTAGCTCGTTTTAAATTCATTTTTTTTCCAAAAATAGGCGATAGTAAATCCAATTAAGGCGCCGCCGATATGCGCAAAATGAGCAATGTTACCAACAGAGTATTTTGTTACTCCAAAAAATAAATCTCCTAAAATCATTACAGGTATAAAATATTTTGCAGCGATTGGAATTGGTAAAAATATCAAAGCTAATTTTGCATCTTTAAAATAGAGTCCAAATGCTGCTAAAACGCCGTAGACAGCTCCAGATGCTCCCACAGCAGGTGTGTTATATAAAGAACTTATCTTATTAAATTGTGTTTGCGTGATGGCATTGACAACGCGAGAATCATTTGTAGTTCCTTTTTCTAATACCGAAATTATTTCAGACGGATTAAGTCCTGCACTTACAAAAAGATCATAAATACCATTAAATTGATAGTAGTTTACCAATGTATAGACAAGGCCAGCTCCAAGGCCTGCAGAGAAGTAAAAGAATAAGAATTTTTTTCTTCCCCACATTTGTTCTAGCGGAGACCCAAATGCCCACAAACCATACATATTAAATAGAATATGAGTGATACTGCCATGCATAAACATGTGGGTAACATATTGCCAAATTCCAAAATATTCGTTTTTTGGAAAATGTAATGCCAACACATTTGTAAAGTCTAATTGCAACAATTGTGGCGCTACAAATAAAATTACATTTATTATAATAAGGTGTTTGATACCGTCTGTAAGTTTATTCATATTTAACTATTAAATAAATGGTCAATTTGGTTTAGGGTTAATGTTTTAAAAGTTGCTTTTCCAAAAGGAGAAACTGTGGGTTCTTTGCAAGAGAATAAGTTATTCACCAAACTTTCTTGCTCTCTTTCAGAGAGTAATGTGCCTGTTTTTATAGACAATGTCTTTGCAAACGATTTTGCCATGACATCAAAGTGACTAAAACTAGCATCTGGTACTTCTAAATTAATATCGTTTAGTAACTCCTCTAAAATAATAGTGATTTTACTCTCTGTTACCGAAACAGGAATTCCTTTTATTGTAACACTGTCTTTTGAAAATTCGTCAAAAGAAAAACCAGCATTTTCTAGTTCTGTCTTAATGGTATATATCATTTCTATTTCTGCGGAAGAAAAAGAAATTTTTACAGGAAATAATAACTGTTGACTATTTGCCTCTTTAACGGTGATACTTTCTAAAAATTGTTCATACAAAATTCTTTGATGTGCCAAAGATTGATTGATTAAGACAACACCAGATTTTATCAAACTTAGAACGTATTTGCGTTGAATTTGAAATGTTTTTTGTGTTTTTTCTTCTTGATGATGTTCAAATAAACTTTCATTCTGTTGTGCATCTGTAATGTCAACAGAGGTATATAAAGACTCCCAACTTTGTGTTTCTTTTTGTCTTCTAAAAGGAAAACTAATTTCTTTTTGTTGTTCTTCTTTAAACGGGTTGAAATCGGGATCTACAGAAATTTTAGGAACGGAACCCATTTTAGCGCTCGATTTAAAATGATACGGGGTATCTAAACCAGCATCTCTATTAAAATCTAAAACTGGTGCCACATTGTATTGCCCTAAACTGTGTTTCACAGTTGCCCGCAACATGGCATACAGTGCTTTTTCATTATCAAACTTTATTTCTGTTTTTGTTGGATGGATATTAATATCTATAGAGCTCGCAGGAACTGTTAAATACAAAAAATAAGAGGGATGTGCACCCTGTTCTAACAAGCCATCAAAAGCACTTACAACTGCATGATTCAGATATGAGCTTTTTATAAATCGGTTGTTTACAAAAAAGAATTGTTCGCCGCGTTTTCTTTTAGAAAACTCTGGTTTTGCAACAAAGCCTTCAATAGCAACAATGTCTGTTTTTTCATCAATAGGAACTAATTTCTCATTCATTTTAGTGCCAAAAACGGCAACAATACGCTGTCGAAGATTCCCTTTTTTTAGATGGTAAACCTCATTGTTATTGTGATGTAGTAGTAATGAAATATCTGGATGCGCTAGCGCAATACGTTGAAATTCATCTATGATATGTCGGGTTTCTACTGTATCTGATTTTAGGAAATTTCTTCTTGCAGGAATATTATAAAATAAGTTTTTTACAGCTAAACTTGTTCCTTTACCAGTAGCAACAAACTCTTGAGATATTATTTTACTCCCTTCAATCTTTATACATGTTCCCAACTCTTCATCTAAAGGTTTTGTTTTTAGTTCTACATGCGAAATTGCCGCAATAGAAGCCAAAGCTTCTCCTCGAAAGCCTTTTGTGTCTAGGTTAAATAAGTCTTCTGCTTTCTGAATTTTTGAAGTTGCATGCCGCTCAAAACTCATTCTAGCGTCTGTTGTGCTCATTCCTTTACCATCGTCAATTACTTGAATAAGCGTTTTGCCAGCATCTTTTACTAACAATGTTAAGTTGGTTGCGCCAGCATCAATCGCGTTTTCTAGCAATTCTTTTACCACAGAAGCAGGACGCTGCACCACTTCTCCCGCTGCAATTTGGTTGGCAACATGATCTGGTAAAAGTTGGATAATATCAGACATTATTTGTTTATAAATATAGAGAGATCGAAATCTATGATGTAGAGAAAAATTAAAACTAAAATGGTAATAATAATTAAGAGTGTTCTATTTGTTCTTTTATCAGAGTTTTTTAAATCTCCAATAGCATCTCCAAATTTCCCCTTTATTCCTTTATTTTTTCCAGTCGTTGTTCTATACAGATCTAGTTTGTGCTCAATTTTAAAAGGACTTCCTTCTCCTTTATAGTATCGCGGTTGATAATCAAACTTCTTGTTTGTACGTTTTAAAAGGCCCATAATTTTAGAAATAATTGGTACTTCGATTTTTACAATAAATCAAATTTTATACCAGTGGTGAAAACAATTCAAATTTAAAGAATTTAAAGGAATTCGCCTAAATAAGATGTTAAAAGTATTCTTAAATTCAAGAGCGTTTTTAATTTTAGGCTAAAAAAATACTTTAATGCTTTACTTTTAGAGGAACAGGATAGGAAAGAGTTGATCGTCTAAAAACCGATATGATCATTGTTCCTATCCATATTTTTTAAAGCAGCCATTTTTACTGCGGCAACAGCGCATTCAATTCCTTTATTTCCTAAATTTCCTCCAGATCTGTTTAAAGATTGTTGTTTTGTGTTGTCCGTTAAAACGCAAAAAATTACAGGAACATCATGTTTAATGTTCAAATCCACAATTCCTTGAGTAACCCCCTCACAAACAAAATCAAAATGCTTTGTTTCTCCCTGAATTACATTTCCAATGGCTATAATAGCATCTACTTTTTGGGACTGAATCATTTTTTTACATCCATAGACCAATTCAAAACTTCCAGGGACATCCCAAGAAATAATATTTTCTTTTGCTGCGCCGCAATCCATTAAAGTTGCAATCGCACCTTTTTGAAGATTTCTTGTGATTTCTGGATTCCATTCAGAAACAACAATCCCAAATCGAAAAGACTTCGCATTTGGGATTGTTGTTTTATCGTAATAAGATAAATTTGTGGTTGACATTTTATGTGTTTGGTAATTCGTTTTTAATCCTTAAATTTTTTAAATTTCAAAAATCTAACATTAAAGATTACTAATTTGCGTATTTAGCAGCATTTATAAATTTGTCAACATCTTTACCCTGGTTAGATGATGGGTAGTTGTCTTTAATTTCAGTAAATAAAGATGCTGCCTTATCAAACTGCTCTAATTCCATTGCAGTCATTCCTGCTTTGTATAAAAATAGAGGAGATGTAAAATCGTTGTCTTTCTTATCTGCTGCTTTTTGATAGTATTCTAAAGCTTGTTCTGGTTGATTGATGTCTGCAAAAGCATCACCAACAGCTCCTAAACTTACTGGACCTAGCATTTCATCATCAGAATTAAATTTTTCTAAATATTCAATTGCTTTGTCATACTGTTTCATCTCTAAATAAGAAACACCTGCATAATAATTTGCTAAGTTTCCAGCATTTGTTCCGCTGAAAGAAGTTGCAATGTCTAAGAAACCGTATTTACCATCGACTCCTTCTAATCCTAAAGTTAATAAAGAATCTATGCCCGAACCTGCAGTAGAAGCTTGGTCGTAATATTTTCTAGGAAAAGCCAATTCATTTGAAGCTTCAATCTCATTGGGCTCGGAGATGTATTTTGTATACCCTAAATATGCTAAAAAGATAACTACAACGGCTATTAATGCAGAAAATAAAGGTTTGCTGTTTTTTTCTATCCATTGTTCAGACTTGGATGCAGTTTCTTCTAAAGAGTTTAGAACACCTGCTGTTTCGAATTCAGATTCATCAAATTCTTTTTGCTCTTTTTTACCTTCTGCCTTATATTTTTTCTTGTAAGTAGCCATATTTTCTTAAATTGTTGTCGACAAAAATAGTTTTTTTTATTGGATTCTAAAAGGACATAATTCGCAAAATTTTCAATAATTTGCAATTCGTTTTAAAGAACTTTATTTATTCATGTATTTACAAAAACTTTCTTTAGTTAATTTCAAGAATTTAGAATCGCAATCTTTTGATTTTCAGCAGAAAATAAATTGTTTTGTGGGGAACAACGGTGTTGGTAAAACCAATATTTTAGACGCTATTTACTATTTATCTTTCGCAAAAAGCTACTTTAATTCTGTTGCAATTCAGAATATTAGACATGGTGAGTCTTTCTTTATGATAGAAGGAGATTATATTTTAAATGATAGAGGTGAGAAAATTGTTTGCAGTTTAAAAAAGGGACAGAAGAAAGTTCTAAAACGAAACGGTAAGAGTTATGAGAAGTTTTCGGAACATATAGGACAGTTGCCGTTGGTTATAATTTCTCCTGCAGATAGAGATTTGGTTACAGAAGGAAGCGATACGAGAAGGAAATTTATAGATGGGGTTATTTCGCAGCAAAATAAAAACTACTTAAAAGACTTATTGTCCTATAACAAAGTGCTGAGTCAGAGAAACGCGTTGTTAAAATATTTTGCAGCGAATAGAACTTTCGACTCCTTAAACTTAGAGGTCTATAATGAGCAACTATGTGACTATGGTATCCGAATATATGAAGTAAGAAAAGCCTTTCTTGAAAAATTTATTCCTATATTTAACGAGAAGTATCAAGTAATTTCTGATGATAAAGAACATGTGAATCTTATTTATAAAAGCCAGTTAAATGATTTCTCTATGAAAGATTTATTACAGAAATCTTTAGAGAAAGATAAAATTTTGCAATACACCACTGCGGGCATTCATAAAGACGATTTAAGTTTTGAAATTGGTACGTATCCTATTAAAAAGTTTGGTTCTCAAGGGCAACAAAAATCATATTTAATTGCATTAAAGTTTGCGCAGTTTGAGTTTATTAAGCAGCAAGCAAATGTGGTTCCCATTTTACTGCTAGATGATATTTTTGATAAGTTAGATGAAAGTAGGGTTTCACAAATTATTAATTTAGTGAACAATGACGAATTCGGACAAATTTTTATCACAGACACACATGCTGAAAGAACGGAGAATATTGTAAAACAAAGCAACAAACCCTATCAGATTTTTAAATTGTAATAGGAGTTACAAAGTTTGAATACATTTAGAAATCCAATAATCTACTAACCCAGAAAAACAAATGGCTAAACGAGAAAATAATTCTTTTTCTATAGAAGATTTAATGCAACTTTTTATCAAAGAAAATAATTTGACAAAAGGAATGCAAAAAATTAAAATTGAAGAAACCTGGAATAAAATGATGGGACAAGGAGTTGCAACACACACCACTTCTGTGAAACTGCAAAATAAAACGTTGGTAATTCATTTAACATCTTCTGTTTTAAGGGAAGAGTTAAGTTACGGAAAAGATAAAATTGTAAAAATGATGAATGAGGAAATAGGGGAGGACGTTATTTCTAAATTATTGTTGGTTTAGTTTCATTAAAAACACCAATTTCTAGACTGTGTGCTCTAGTCTTAGATTGAACTTCTATAGGTAGTTTTACAACAAAATATTGCCATATAAAAAAACTCGCAATAATTAAATTGCGAGTTTTTTAAATATGTTTTAGAAATAATTTATTGAAATTTTTAAAATTGCTCTCTTCCAGAAAAGTGAAAGTTTCCTTCAATTTGTGCATTTTCATCTGAATCAGAACCGTGTACTGCGTTCTCTCCCATAGAAGTTGCGTATAATTTTCTAATTGTTCCCGCTGCTGCATCCGAAGGATTTGTAGCACCTATTAATGTTCTAAAATCGTCTACCGCATTCTCTTTTTCTAAGATTGCAGCTACCACTGGGCCACGTGTCATGAACGCTACTAATTCACCAAAAAACGGACGCTCATTATGCACAGCATAAAAAGTTTCAGCATCTGCTTTTGTCATCTGTGTCTTTTTCAGAGCTACAATTCTGAATCCTGCAGCGTTTATTTTGTCTAAAATTGCTCCAGTATGACCGTTTTCTACTGCATCTGGTTTAAGCATTGTAAATGTTCTATTTGTTGCCATTTTTGATTTTAATTTTTTGCAAAATTACATTTTAAATTAATAATAAACTAGAGATATACTTGAAATAATTCTTGTAATAATTTATTGTTTTTACCGCGCATTTGCATTGTAATTTCATGGGTTTTGAAATCAAACTTTAAAATTCCAAAACTAATTTCAGAAATAACATCTTGCACCCTATATTTATTTTTTTCTGATTTAAAACTATTGTAGGAATGTGTGAGACCGCTTGAAGTAAAATCTATGAGGGGAAAAGAAAGATCGCTTATTTTTGTTTTTGAAAACTCAGAAATATGTCGATCTCCAGAAAGTAACACAACCCCTTTTGCATTACTTTTTACAATGGTGCTTTGTAACTTATCAACTTCACTCGGAAAATTTCCCCAAGTCTCAAAACCATGCTCTGCAGATAATACCTGAATACTACTCAAGATAATATTAAAATCTGCTTTAGAATTTTCCAATTCATTTGTCAACCAGTTCCATTGAGTTTCTCCTAATATAGTTCCTTCGCCATAAATATTTGGTGTAAATCTTCTTTTATTTATTTTAGATTTGGTCAAAGCGGTTCTAAAATATCGCGTGTCTAAAACCATTATTTTTATACTTCCTTTTTGTGTTTTAAAAATTTTGGAATGATACACGCCCTTTTGACTTCTTCTAGGACTGTTTTTGTCAACATCTAAAAAATCTAAAAAAACCTGCTGTGCTTCCTTTTTTTTGGGAAACTCAAAACCTCCGTCATTGATGCCATAATCATGATCATCCCAAGTAGCCATTACAGGAAGGTCTTTGACCAATGCTAGATATCCTTTTTGGTTTTTTAACGTTTGGTAGTTCTTTCTTAAGGTATCCATGTTATCTGTATCTGCATAGATATTATCACCACCCCAAAGCCAAACATCGGGTTTGTTTTTCTTAATTTCTTTCCATAAAACATTCTCTTTGTTTTGTTTATTACAGGAACCAAAAGCAATGGTAAAATCAGTTTTTATCTTTTGATTATTAGGAGTTGCACAAGAAATTATTAGAATAGGTAGTATGTAATAGCTAATTTTTAAGATTTTTTTCAAGACTAAAATATTTGAATTCAATACAAATGTAACCCAAAATATATTTTGAACAAGGTTATTAAATTGTATCTTCGCAAACTATGATTTTAAAAGGATTTGAGGAGTTAAAAGTCTTTTTGGAGACACCAAAGAACATTGTTATAATAGGACACAGAAATCCTGATGGAGATGCCATGGGGTCTACTTTAGGATTAAAACATTACTTAGACAAAAAAGGGCACCATGCAACCGTGGTGGTTCCTAATGAATATCCGGATTTTTTACATTGGTTGCCTGGTTCAGAAAACACTTACAGGTTTGATAGGCAAAATAGTCAGGCTCAAAAAGCAATAAAAGCATCTGACATTATTTTTCTTTTAGACTTTAATGCACTTCATAGAACAGGCTACAACATGCAAGCCACTTTAGAAAAATACCCAAATGATTTTGCGATGATAGATCATCATCAACAACCGGATGAAGTAAAATACATGTATTCTGATATAGAAATTTGTGCTACCTGTCAAATGGTGTATCAATTTATTGAAATGAATAATGATCTAGATTTAGTGGACGAACCAATTGCATCGTGTTTATATACTGGCATCATGACAGATACTGGGTCTTTTAGATTTAGAGCTACAACGAGTAAAACACATAGAATTATTGCAGATTTAATTGATAAAGGAGCAAAGAATGATAAAATTCATAACAATGTATATGACTCCAATTCTTATGGGAGATTATTATTGTTGGGACAAGCACTAAGTAATTTGCAGATATATTCCGAATATAAAACGGCTTTTATCACTATAACTGAGGCAGAAAAGAATAAATTTGACTTTCAAAAAGGAGATACTGAAGGAGTGGTAAACCATGCGCTTTCGTTAAAAGGAATTATTTTTGCAGCTATTTTTATTGAAGATGCAGAACAAAACATTATCAAAATCTCGTTTAGATCTAAGGGACGTTTTTCTGTAAATGAGTTCTCTAGGAACCACTTTAAAGGCGGTGGCCATGACAATGCAGCAGGAGGTAAGTTTGAGGGGTCTCTGGAAGAAACTATAAAATTTTTTAAAGAACTTTTACCAACGTATAAAAATGAATTAAATACCTCTTATGAAGAATAGCTTATTTTTTGTTTTGCTAGCGTCGTTTTTGGTGAGTTGTTCTACTTCTCAACCAAGAAGACCGATACATGCAAAGCCGTCTGTGACTATTTTTCAAGACAATATTGAAGCAACTAAAAAAATGTTTCAACAAGAAGAAACTCAAATTCTAAAATATATAGAAAATGACAGTCTTAATTCTTACGTATCTTCATCTAAAGGTTTTTGGTACACCTATAATAGAAAAGTGAAAAAACAATTAGCTACTCCACAACCAGGTAATATTGTTGCAATAGCATATGACATTAGAGATTTAAATGATTCCATCTTATATAGTAAGGAGGACTTAGGAGTTAAAAATTACAAAATAGACAAAGAAGATTTTATTTCTGGAATTCAGAAGGGAATAAAGTTGATGAAAATAGGAGAAATAATTACATTTGTGATTCCCTCTTACAATGCCTTTGGCATTTCTGGAGATGGAAACAAAATAGGAGTGAACCAAACAATAAAAAGTACAGTAACATTATTAAATATTAAATAAATTAAATAAAAAATGAGCATGATAAAAAATTTAGTAGCAATAGCAATTACAGCATCAATGATTTCTTGTGGCAACCAAGTAAAAGAGGTGAAATCTTTAGAAACAGGATTAGACTCCGTAAGTTATGCAGTTGGTTTAAGTATGTCTACCCAGTTAAAATCTAATTTTAGTGAAGTAAATAAATCAATTTTAAGTCAAGGAATTAGAAATGGATTGGATTCTACGAACCTGTTAATTGAATCTAAAGATATTCAGAAAATTTTGAGTGATTATTTTCAAAAGAAACAACAATCTCAAATGAAAGAAAAACAAGCAGCGGCAGCAAAAGAAGCAGAAGTTAAGTTTGCAGCCAATAAAAAAGCAGGGGAAGATTTTTTAGCAGCTAACAAGTTAAAAGCAGACGTGAAAACAACGGGCAGTGGCATCCAATATGTAGTAATGAAAGAAGGTTCGGGTGAAACTCCAGCAGGGCCTACAACGAAAGTAAAAGTACATTACCATGGTACCAATTTAGAAGGAAAAGTTTTTGACAGTTCCGTTGATAAAGGAACACCTTCTACTTTTGCATTGAATCAGGTAATTAAAGGTTGGACAGAAGGTGTACAGCTAATGAATGAAGGATCTAAATATAAGTTTTTTATTCCTCAAGAATTAGCATACGGAGCACAACAAAGAGGTGCAGATATTAAGCCATTTTCTACCCTAATATTTGAGATTGAATTATTAGAAGTTATAAAATAAAAAAATGCAAAAAATTTCCTTAATTACGATAGTGTTTTTACTGCTTATTTCTTGTACACCAAAAAGGTATAAAGATTTAGACTCAGGCTTATATGCAGAAGTTGAAACCAATAAAGGAAATATATTATTAGAATTATATGCTGAAGAGGTACCTAAAACTGTTGCAAATTTTGTTGCTTTAGTTGAGGGTACCAACAGTAGTTTATTAGATTCTTTAAAAGGTAAAAACTTTTATGAGGGTGTTGTTTTTCATCGAGTAGTACCAAATTTTGTCATTCAAGGTGGTGGTTTTACACCAAGTGGAAAAAAAAATACAGGCTATCTTTTTGGAGATGAATTTCCAAGGAATGAAAATGGTGATTTTATATATAAACACAACAATCAAGGAGTTCTTTCAATGGCAAATGCAGGGCCATCCACAAATAATAGTCAATTTTTTATAACCCACAGGGAAATACCTCATTTAGACGGAAAGCACAGTGTTTTTGGTAAAACTGTTGTAAACTCTTTAGAATTAAGAGAACTACAAAACAAGTACATAGATTCTTTACAATTAAAAAAGGCAATTGACTCCACAAGAATGGCAGTTGTACATAAGATTTTAAAAAACGATACTATTTACACGGTACATATTATTAGAATAGGTTCTAAAGCCAAGGATTTTAATGCTGCTAAAGTCTTTGATTTAGAAGTTGATAAGTTTAAAAAATCGAAAGAAGATAAATTCAAAGAAGCCATTAAGGTTGAAGAAAAAAGATACGCTACATTCTTAGAAAAAAAGAAAGTGTTTTTAGCAGAAAAAGAGGAGTTTAATGCGATAAGAACAGGCACCGGTTTACGTATTCTAGAATTAAAGAAAACAAAAGGAAAAAAAATTATCGCTGCAAAAAAAGTGACTGCAAATTACACGTTATACCTTGCAGACGGAAAGAAAATGCAATCTTCAGAGGATCTCCGTACGCCAATTGTTTTTGATTTAAAAAATAAAGTTAAACCCATGATTAGTGGTTTGAAAGAAGGCCTTTTAACCATGAGAGTAGGTGAAAAGTCACGATTTTTTATTCCATACACTATTGGTTTTGGAAGTAAAAAATCTGGCCCTTTCCCCGCAAAATCAGATTTAGTTTTTGAAATAGAAATCTTAAAAATAAATAAATAGTTTGTTAGATATTATTCACCTAGACAAGGAATTACTTATTTTTTTAAATAATTTAGGAAGCGAACCTTGGGATGCTTTCTGGTTGGCAATTACCAATCAGTTTAATTGGGCACCATTATTTATCCTTATTATTTATTTAACTATTAAAGCATTTGGCTGGAAACGCGGTGGTTTTATGGTGTTGTTTATGATTTTATTGGTCGCTTTTTCAGATCAATTTACCAACTTAATTAAGAATTCCACAGAAAGGTTGAGACCAATTAACGATCCTGAAATAAAAGATGTTTTAAGAGCTTTAATACATCCACAGAGTTATAGTTTTATGTCTGGTCATGCAACAACATCTACTTTTTTCTCTGTTTTTGTAGTTCTTTTATTAAAAGAGAAATACAAATATATATACGCTCTCTTATTTTTTCCTTTGATTTTTGCTTACAGCAGGCTGTATCTAGGTGTTCATTTTCCAATAGATGTATCTGTTGGTATTATAGTGGGAACACTTTTTGCCAATATATACTTTTTTCTATTTAAAAAATTGGATTATAAATTGTTTAACTGATTTCCTTTTTCTTTGCAGCATAAATATTTTGTAGTAGTTTTTGAAATTAGCTTCAATTTTTTTTTGAAATTTTGCTTTTAAGTCGCTTTATTTTTTCCGCTTTAAATCAAACAACCGAATTCTTTACCAAGCTGCTAAATGAATCCTCCAAATTAGATGTTGTCTATTTTGTAAGATTAGTTGCCTTATAACTTTGTGGGGCTTGAATATATGATGCTTATAAAATTAAAATAACGAATAAGCGCAACAATTTTTTCATAAAACTAAAGTTGGGTTTAAAAAGCCCGATTACTTTAATTTAGTTGCTATTTTAAGCGGCAAATTATTCCCAGACATTAAATTATAATCTTGCTGCGAACAATCTACTTTTAAGGTATCTAATCAACAAAAATTGGTTAAATTTGCGCTTGAAAACCTACAAAAAAGATTATGAAGATATCATACAATTGGCTTAAGCAATTTTTACAAATAGATTGGGATGCTATAAAAACCGGTGAATTATTAACTGATTTAGGTTTAGAAGTTGAAGGTGTTGAAACCAAAGAGTCTATTAAAGGAAGTTTAAAAGGCGTGGTTGTTGGTAAAGTACTAACGTGTATCAAGCATCCAAACGCCGACAGGTTAAAGATCACAACGGTAGATTTAGGATCTGGAGAACCTTTGCAAATTGTTTGTGGAGCACCAAATGTAGCTGCTGGTCAGAAAGTACCTGTGGCCACTATTGGCGCAATTTTATATGATAAGAATGGAGAAGGATTTAAAATAAAGAAAGGAAAAATTAGAGGAGAGGAAAGTCACGGAATGATTTGTGCCGAAGAGGAATTAGGTTTAGGATCTGGTCATGAAGGCATTATGGTTTTAAATGAAGATATAGAGGTAGGTGCTTTTGCTGCAGATGTTTTCAATATAGAATTGGACCAAATTTTTGAAATTGGTTTGACTCCAAATAGATCCGATGCTATGAGTCATTTTGGTGTTGCAAGAGATTTACGTGCTGGTTTAATGCAGCAAGGTATTAATTTAGAGCTAATATCTCCTTCTGTAAGTGATTTTCATGTAGATGAAAGAACGCTTCGTTTTGATGTTGAGGTTGATAAAAAAGAGCAAGCTCCAAGATATTGCGGAATAACCATTACAGACGTAACTGTAAAGGATTCACCCGAATGGATTCAAAATAGATTAAAAGCTATCGGTTTAGCGCCTAAAAATAATATTATAGATATTACAAATTATGTTTTACATGAATTAGGCCAGCCAATGCATGCTTTTGATGCTCAAAAAATAAAGGGAAATAAGGTTCTTGTAAAAACTTTAGAAAAAGGTACAAAATTTACCACTATCGATGATGTTGAAAGAGAACTGTCTTCAGAAGACCTTATGATTTGTGATGCAGATTCTAATCCGCTCTGTATTGCGGGTGTTTTTGGAGGAAGTAAATCTAAAGTTACAGAAAACACGTCGTCAATTTTTTTGGAGAGTGCATATTTTAATCCTATCTCGATAAGAAAAACTGCAAAAAGACATGGTTTAAATACAGATGCTTCTTTTCGCTTTGAGCGAGGCATCGATATCAACATGACAGAATATGCTTTAAAACGGGCTGCCTTACTAATTATAGAATTCGCGGGAGGAAAAATGGGTTCTGATATTTCTGATTTTTATCCAGTGAAAAAGGAAGATTTTCAAGTTTTTTTATCTTACAAAAACTCATACCGATTAATAGGACAGGAAATTCCGAAAGATACTATTAAGAAGATTTTGGCTTCGTTAGAAATTAAAATTAATAGTGAAACTGAGGGCGGATTGGGATTAACAATTCCTTCTTACAGAACAGATGTTCAAAGAGAAGCAGATATTATTGAAGAAATCTTAAGAGTTTATGGGTATAATAATATTGAATTTTCTCATAAATTAAACACTTCAATTTCTTTTGATTTTAACAAAGAAACTAAAATTGAGAATGTTGTTGCAAATCAATTAACTGCTTTAGGTTTTAATGAAACTATGGCAAATTCTTTGACAAAGCCTTTATATGCTACATTATCAGAAAATATAAATGAAGAAGCAAATGTAGAGATGCTTAATCCTTTAAGTAACGATTTGAAAGTGATGCGTCAATCTTTATTATTTAGTGGTTTAGAGTCTGTAGCTTATAATATTAATAGAAAGAATACTTCCTTAAAGTTTTATGAGTTCGGAAAAACGTATCATAAATACAATGAAAAATACCAAGAGGACAAACATCTTACCTTATTCGTAACAGGAAATAGAACACTTGATAGCTGGAAAAGTGAAAAGAAAACTTCTGATTTCTTTTATTTAAAAGGAATTATTACGAGTATTTTAAATAGATTAGAAATTAATAAATTAAAAACAACACCAACAAAACAAGATGTCTTTTCTGAAGGAATTACGTTAAGCTTAGGAAAAATGAAGTTGGTAGAGTTGGGAGTTGTAAAAAGAAGTTTATTAAAAGAATTCGGAATAAAAAAAGAAGTGTTATTTGCAGATTTTAATTGGGATACTATCTTAAAATTAGCAGGTAATAAAAAGATGCATGTAATTGGCCTCTCTAAGTTTCCTGCTGTAAAAAGAGATTTGGCATTACTGTTAGATAAGAAAATAGAATTTAAAGAAATTTATAATTTAGCTTTTAAAGCAGAGAAAGCGCTACTAAAAGAAGTAGATTTATTTGATGTTTATGAGGGAGATAAGTTGCCTGAAGGTAAAAAATCGTATGCAGTTAGTTTTTTAATTCAAGATGAAACACAAACCCTAGCAGACAATCAAATTGATGAAATAATGCAGAAATTACAACAAACATTCGAAAAGAATGTGAGTGCAGTTTTAAGATAAAATTAATAGAAAAATGTGTTAATTTTGTAAAACAACAAATGAGGAAATAAATAGATAAAAAAATCAATATATTTAAGTGTATAAATTAATAATTCGCCCATTTTTATTTTTATTTGATCCAGAGAAAGTTCATTATTTTATCTTTTCTTTGATTCGAATCTTATGTAAATTTCCTTTTGTGCCTTCAATTTTTAGAAATTTATATCAAGTAAATGATAAGAAACTAGGGCGTACTTTATTCGGTCTACATTTTACAAATCCTGTTGGTTTAGCTGCTGGTTTTGATAAGAATGCAGTTTTGTATAACGAGTTGGCTAATTTTGGATTTGGTTTTATAGAAATAGGCACAGTGACCCCAAAAGCGCAAATAGGAAATCCTAAGAAAAGATTATTTCGTCTAAAAGATGATGAAGGAATTATCAACCGAATGGGTTTTAATAACGATGGCGTTGAAGCTGTTATTAAAAACTTAAAAAAAAACAAACATAAAGTAATTATTGGCGGAAACATCGGTAAAAATACAGATACAATACCAGATGAGTATACCCAAGATTATTTAGAGGTTTTTAAAGAATTGCATCCGTTTGTAGATTATTTCGTACTAAATGTTAGTTGCCCTAATGTGGGTAGTCATGCAAAGTTGAATGATAAAAAATATTTGCTTGAGTTGATTACTTCTTGCCAAAATCAGAATAATTTATTTCAAATTAAGAAACCTATTTTGTTAAAAATTGCGCCAGATTTAAACAACGAACAATTAGATGAAATTATAGAATTAGTTGCAGAAACAAAAATTGATGGTGTCATAGCTTCTAATACATCTACCACAAGAGACAATCTAAAAGTGTCTAAAGAACGGTTAACAGAAATAGGTTATGGCGGTGTTAGTGGTCAACCAATAAAGAGTCAAAGTACTAAAGTTATTAAATACTTAGCAGAGCATTCTAACAAATCTTTTCCAATTATTGGGGTAGGAGGAATCCATTCTGCAGAGGATGCTTTAGAGAAGCTAAATGCCGGCGCAGATCTAGTACAAATTTATACTGGTTTTATTTATGAAGGGCCCGGTTTAATAAGAAAAATTAATAAGGCGATTCTTAACGCACCGACTCTATAATTTCCTCAATTAAAAAGTAGCAACGGTAGCAATGCATTTTAGGTTTAAAAGTATACTAAAAAAGGATGCTTCAATGCTGATAGTTGTGTTCTTATTGTTTTAGAATTCTTATTATTCATATTGGCTATTTCAAGAAACCTAGAAATTTTTTAAGTTGGATTTATAAAATTTCCCGAACTACAAAATACATTACTATTGCTTTAACAGGTGTTCTTATACCTTATAAAAACTAGGTTATAACAATGTTTAAGATTCCGAAAAAGAGTACTTGAACACTTAATACAATCCAACTAATTTTAGCATTTACTGTAGGTCTAAAAGAGTATATTACTCCATGAATAATTAAACTCGTTGCAAACCACATGGCGTAATTTTGAAATGGGATGACATCATTTTCCCAATGCCAAAAGCCCAATTCCATAGCAACTGGTTCCACTAAAAAATCCAAGCCTGTCATTAGTAATGGAGGAAAAAGAATAAGATAAAACGCATTTTTCGTAAAATATTGCACAACGCCGTAAGTGCTTAGTGCTAGAAACAACCAATTAACACCTATGATTATTGGAGTATCAAAAATTTTAATTCCGAATAAACTTCCATACCCATAGCTACCAAATAGTATACCTGTACCAACGCCAATAGCTTCCACACAGAAACCGATAAGAAAAATAAGACATGACAGCAGTAAGAACTTCATGCTAAAGTCTTTATTTACTTTATAAAAAACAAACAAAGTAAATGCTAAATTAAAAGGAGTCAATGGTAGAAATAAGTATTGATATTCAACGAAAGCAATTCCCAGCAATCCAAAAATATAGCATAAAAGCAAAAGCCCAATCCAACGGTACTCCAAGGATATTTTTTTAATCATTTTATTAATTTATCAATAATTTTTGCTGATGAAAGTGCCAGTGGAATTCCACCTCCTGGGTGTACACTACCGCCACAGAAATAAAGGTTTTTATATTGAGAAGAAAAGTTTTTATGACGAAAGAAAGCCGCAAACCTACTATTACTAGAAGTTCCGTATAAAGAACCTTTAAATGAGGATGTTTTGTCTTGTATGAGTTGCGGTGTAAGCTTTTCTTCAAATACGATGTGGCTTTCTATATTTTTGCCTAAATTTCTTGAAATTTTGGCTAAGATATTTTTTCTAGCTGCTGCAATCATTTGATCCCAATCTTGACCATAAACAGACGGTACATTGATCATTACAAACCAATTTTCTTTTCCTTCAGGTGCGTCTTCTTTAATTTGTTTGCTCGTAATATTAATGTAAATAGTGGGGTCTTCGTAAATTGTTTTAGAATCAAAAATATGATCAAATTCTGTTTTATAATCCTCTGTAAACATAATATTATGCACATCTAATTCAGAAAATTTCTTGTCCATTCCCCAGTAAAAAATAAGTGCTGAACTCGATCTTTCTTGCGCATCCACTTTTTTTAGTTTTTTTGCAGAGGGTATGAGTTTTTCATAGACTGTATGAATATCTGCATTGCATACAACAACATCACCAAAGTAATTTTTTGATTTGGTAATAACACCTTTGATTAAATTATTTTCTGTTTGAATGCTAGTTACTTCCTGATTAAAAGTAAATTCAACACCTATTTCTTTTGCTAATTTTACTAAACTATTTGTGATTTCATGCATGCCACCTTTTGGTAAATATGCCCCCAACTCAAATTCTAAATGTGGAATTATATTCAAAATTCCTGGTGCTTTGTAAGGATTAGATCCGTTGTAGGTGGCATATCTATTTAGCAATCTAATTGTTTTAGTATCACTAAAAGCGCTTTCGTTTACTTGGTTCATAGAACTAAATATATTCAAAAAAGGTAATTTTAGAATAGAAGTTAAAGTTGAAAGAGAAAGAAATGAGCTTATTTTATGAAGCGATTTATTTAAGAATTGTTCTTCTGTAGCTTCGTAAATGAATTTACTCTTTTTAAGATGTTTTTTAATATTTTCTGCCGTGTCAGTTGTTTTCCTTTCAATTTCTTCAGCGAAAACTGCAATGTCTGAGTTGGCTGAAATACGAGTTCCGTCTTCATAAAAGTAATTACATAGTACTTCCAATTGATCGTAATTGAAATAGTCTGAGGATTTCTTACCAGAAATTTCAAAAAGTTCTGTAACTAAATTGGGCATGGTAAAAAGAGACGGACCAGCATCAAAGCGAAAACCATCTTTATAAAACTGGGTAAGTTTTCCTCCAGGATACTCGTTTTTTTCAAGAACTTGAACAGCATAGCCTTTGTTTTGTAGTCTAATTGCCGATGCAATTCCACCAATACCAGCACCAATAATTATTGCTTTTTTCATATGCAAGTCTGTTTTAATGTACCTATGGTTATGTAATTATTTTTCTTCAAATCTTTTTTTTTAAATCTCAGTTTCACAAAAGTAAAAAAGTTAATTCTTATATTTTTTATCTTCAAAAACTGTTAAGATTTTACTTTTTTGAGTTCTTGATTAAAGAATTTTAAAGGCACTACTAACATCCCAAAACATGCTCCTTGCTCTTTATTTCTATGTTTATGATGTATTTTATGTGCTCTACGTATAGTCCTTAGATAAAAATTATTACTGTTTCTGAACCATTTAAATCTTTGATGTATAAAGGCTTCGTGGACTAGAAAATAAGCAATTCCGTATGCTAGTATTCCAAAACCAACATACATTATGGTCCAAGTTGCAAACATAGAACCTACCATAATTAACAACCATGAAGGCACTGCATATAGTAAGAAAAACAGATCATTTTTTTTAAAGAATTTGTCTTTACTTGGTGTGTGATGGTCATGATGTACGTTCCATAAAAAACCGTGCATCACAAATTTATGTGTAAACCAAGCCATGAATTCAATACCCCAAAAAGTAATAAAAATGATTAAAAAACCCATGGATATTTTATATTAAAAATGCACGTATGTTTGATGTATTTTCTTCATAAATGCTCAGTAGCTTATGTATTTATCTCCCACAGTTTATTTTTTTCACAGCAACCGTTTAGTGGGTATCACATTTGTTTACTCCAGTAATTTCTTACTTATAACAAGAATTTGTTGAAATTAAAACGGGCATTTAGCGTATTATTTGCTCAGTTACCAAAGATAAGAATTTAATAGGTAAGTGTTTATTTTTGGTTTAATTTTTTTGTTTTTTTATGAAACAAAATTTACTTTTATTGAGGTTTCATTCTGCAGTAAAATAAATTAATTCGGCTAAGGTATAAGTCTTAAGGTCAGGGGAAGTACTATTAATTCTACTTTATAAGTATAAGCATATAGTTGCAATCTAATTTGAGCATTTATCGTTTAATTTGAACTTCTGTAAACTGGCTTTACAAAATGGTTGGGCTAATCATTAATAATTGGAAATTAACGAAGCATAGAGCTCGTTCAAAGAGATGGCGGGAAAGATTTTTTTAAAAATAATATCGTTTGAAATGCTATTATAAAATTAAGGAATATTTATTCTTCTTTATTTCTTAAAAAGTAGCCACAGTTTTTTGTATCCTTGTTGTTAGAAAATGAAATGTATTAGCTCCTGTTTGGCTATTCAGTGAAGCGCATATCTAAGTAAATTTTTACAGTCCTTTGAGAGGTACTAATACGATGTATCACTTTTATTTAAAGTTATAAATTCATCATGTTGTTACAGGCATGTCCGTTTTAAAAAATGATAGAAACACTTTTGTCTTTTGCATTTGCTACAGCTCTTTTAGCAATATCTCCAGGACCTGATAATATTTTTGTTTTAACACAAAGTATCGTGAACGGTAAAAAATTTGCTTTGGCAACCGTTTTTGGTTTAATTTCAGGTTGTTTAGTGCATACAACATTATTGGCTTTTGGCATTTCTCCTATTCTAAAAGAATCTGAAAATTTATTTATAGGTGTTAAAGTATTTGGGGCTATATACCTGTTGTATTTATCCTATAAAGTATACACATCGAATGCTGCAATTGCTTTTTCCGAAGAAAATACCTTAATTAAAACAAAAAAACAGTTGTTTAAAGAAGGCTTTATAATGAATGTTTTAAATCCGAAAGTGTCAATTTTTTTTTTAGCGTTTTTTCCTGGATTTTTATTTAGTACCACATTAAATACGGTATTTCAGTTTTATGTTTTAGGGGTGATTTTCATGTTTGTTTCATTGATCGTATTTTCAATGATAGCTATTTTGGCAGGAGCAATTTCTGAAAAGATAAAAAGAAATAAAAGGATTGGATATTACTTAAAATGGACGCAAATTATAGTTTTTATTCTAATCGCTATTTTTATTATATTATAATATTTAAGGGAATTGGTCTCCGCTTTTTTTACAAAAAAAACCTCACAAGTAATGTACTTGTGAGGTTTTAAATTTTATAGTCGATAGCACTAACTTTCTCTGCGTTTTCTTCCAAAGCCACCAGAAGATTTTCTATCTCCTCCGCCAGAATTTCTATCGGGTCTGTCAGAAGACCTTCTATCGGAAGATCCTTTACTTCCAGAATCTCTACGTCTTCCAAAACCACCTTCTTTCTTGCCACCAAATGGTTTTCTACCACCACCGCCTCTTCTTCCACCTCCAGAAGAACGCTCTTTCTTGGTAATCTCTATATTTACCGATCTTCCATCAAAATCTGGTTGATTCGAAGAAAAAGCCTCCAATGTTTTGTCTTCGAAGTTTTTATCAATTTCAAAGAAAGAAAAAGTGTCTAAAATATCTATGGATCCAATTTCTACCTTATCTCCAATATTTTGCTCATTAATTAATCCAATTAATTTTCCTGGATTCAAATTATCTTTTCTACCAATATTAATGAAGAAACGAGTCATATTTTCGTTTTCTGTTCTTGCTCTAGAATTGTCTTTTGAAGATAAATCGTTCAAATCTTTAGCATTCTCATAATAAGCTAGCATGGTATTAAACTCTAAAGAAACAAATTTTTGAATTAATTGCTCTCTATCTAAGCCTTCTAACTTTTCATAAATATTTGGTAAAAACTCATTTATTTGAGTTTCATTTACTTCAATATTTACAACTTTATCAATTAAACTCATTAATTGATTTTGGCAAATGTCTTTCCCAGAAGGAACCTTTGCTTCTGAAAATTTCTTTTGAATGATTTTTTCGATAGGACGTAATTTTCCTTTCTCTTTTCCATTCACTAAAACAATAGAAATACCTGTATTTCCAGCTCTACCAGTTCTTCCACTCCTGTGTGTGTAGTTTTCTATCTGATCTGGTAATTTATGATTTATAACATGTGTTAATTCCGTCACATCCAATCCACGTGCTGCAACATCCGTAGCAACTAAGATTTGAATTGTTTTCTTTCTGAATTTTCCCATTACAGAATCTCTTTGACCTTGAGATAAATCTCCATGCAAAGCATCTGCACTATAACCGTCTTTGATTAAATTATCTGCAACTTCCTGTGTTTCTCTTCGAGTTCTACAAAATATAATTGCGTAAATATCAGGGTTTAAATCTGCTATTCTTTTTAAAGCCGGGTACCGCGTTCTTTCAGTAACTGAATAATATTCATGACTTACATTTGCTGCACCTTGATTTTTTTGACCAGAAGTAATTTCTACTGGTTTGGACATATAGTTTCTTGCTATAGACTCAACTTCTTTTGGAAAAGTTGCAGAAAATAATAAGGTTTGTTTTGTGTCTGGTGTTGCTTCTAAGACTTTATCTAATTCGTCTTTGAATCCCATGTTTAACATCTCGTCAGCTTCGTCTAAGACCAACCACTTAACGTTTCCTAATTTTAAAGCTCTTCTCTTAATTAGATCTACTGTTCTACCAGGAGTTCCAACAACAATTTGAGAACCTCTTTTCAAAGATCTAATTTGATCTTCCATGCTAGAACCACCATAAACAGTAGTTACTTTAACGGAGGGTAAATATTTACAATATTCTTTAATATTATTACCAATTTGAACAGCAAGCTCTCTGGTAGGAGATAAAATTATTGCTTGTACATTACCACTGTTACTGTCTAAAAGTTCTAATATAGGCAAACTAAAAGCAGCAGTTTTACCTGTACCTGTTTGTGCAAATGCTTTTAAATCACTTGTAGACGAAATAATTTGTGGAATTGCTTTTTCTTGTATAACAGTTGGTTTTTCATACCCTAAATCTGTTAATGCTTTGACGATAGGTTCTTTTAAACCTATTTCTAAAAATGTTGACATTACTGTGTTTTTGTAGATTCACAGAACGCTTACCTGCAAACCCAATTATAAATTTGGACTTGATTTTCTATGAGATTTCTCAAAATTAAAATCGCGCAAAGGTACAGAATATTAATCAAGTAGCAGCGCTAAAAATATTTAATTTATTTCACTCAATTCTTTGAGTTGCTTGTGTATGTTTCCTGAAGAAATTGCTGCGTAGCCATTCTCTACAATTCCATACTTGTTGACAAGAATGGTGCGATGCATTTTACTTGTTAGAAAATTATTTTTGAGTGTTTTTGAGTTAACGTAATATTGATTTTTAATATCAATATCCTTAATTCTACCCGTATTATCACCATCAATTTCTATGACGGCAAAATTTAATAAGGGATATTTTTTTTGTAAAAAAGGTATTTTAGAACCAATAAATGATTTAGAAATATACTCTTTGTCCCAAAAAAGTAAAACAGATTTTTTATTTATCGTAAAATCTTCTATGTTTATAAGTTGGTTTGTAAAGTCTGAAATTTTAAAACCTTTAATTTCATCCCCTTTTCGAACTACTTTATTGTCTGCTACAAGATTTCTTACAAGCGCTTTGTCTTCTTGATTAGACGATAGCGTAAAAAACACATCAAATGCTTTTTTATTTAGATCGCAAGTAGATTTTCTGTAAAAATGATCTAAAACGGTCCTTTTTAATAAGGCATTCTTAGAGTTTTTAGAATGTATTTTGTTGTTAATCGTGTTTAATAAATCCAAGGTGAAATCAGGTGAAAATTCTTCTTTCATTGGTTTATGCCCCATGGAATACGTTACGTTGTAAAGATAGTTTGTCATGTATCTTGCATAAGGAGTATAATACATTAAAGAAGAACTATTGTAATTTAAACTATTTCTATACTCATAAAAAGATGCTTCAACCTTTGGGAAGTTGTCTTTCCTTGAAATGTAAACATGATTTATGGGATACCTTTCTACTCTTGAGTACATAGGATATATTAAGGCTGTTTTTAGTACTTTAAAATAGTTCTCTGTCTCCTTCGGGTGCTTTTCTATGTAATTCGTATACATATGTAACTTTAAATCTACAATAGAATCAATTTTACTTTTGTAAGCTTTTGGCGCTAGTTTATTTAATTGATAAAAATTTTTTCTCTCGTTTTCTGTTTCTAAAAAAATATCGATCAATATATTATTTCTTTCAGCTCCTTTGCCGGCAAAAACTAAAGATTCATCAAAATCCCAAGTATTTAAACGCAACATTAAACTATCTTTTGGTTCCAAATAAATATATTGGTTTTCGTTGCCATGTTGAAAATAATACAACCCTTCATCTAGGGTAGCATAAGTTCCTAAAAATTTATTTCGTTCATCGAGTAAAAGTGTGTCTATGACTTTATCGTTCGCATAAAGCACAACAAACTTGGTTTTAGGATTTATTATTTTTCCTCCAAAAAATGTATTTGGGTTTTGTGTAGCACTATTACAACTAAATAAAGCTATACAGAGAAAAGATAAAGCGATATAATTATAAATATTATTTACCATAAATAATGCGGAAGTAAGTCCTAGAACAAATATAAAAATTAGAAACAGGTAAACTTGTTAACTCACTGTTAAAATAGCCTTAAATATTCTGTACACTTAAAAGATCAGCATCTAAAAGTATTGAACTTATGGTACCAAAAGAAAAATGGAATTTGTACTTTTGCACAAAATTTAAAAAGCTTAACTATGTTATCAGTTTCTAACTTATCTGTTCAATTTGGAAAACGTATTTTGTTCGATGATGTTAATACAAAGTTTCTTCATGGAAATTGCTACGGTATTATTGGAGCAAATGGAGCAGGTAAATCTACCTTCTTAAAAATCATTACAGGAGAACAAGAGCCTACTTCAGGACAAGTGCATTTAGAGAAAGGCAAACGCATGTCTGTTTTAACGCAAGATCATTACGAGTTTGATGAATTCCCTGTTTTAGAAACGGTGGTAATGGGAAATAAAGATTTGTTTAAAATTAAAAAACAAATTGATGCTTTGTACGCCGATTATACAGATGAGAATGCAGAGAAAATAGGAGAGCTACAAATTATATTTGAAGAAATGGATGGTTGGAATGCAGATTCTAACGCAGCTTCAATGTTGTCTAATCTAGGTATAAAAGAAGATTTACATTATTCTTTAATGAAAGATTTAGATGGGAAACAAAAGGTACGCGTACTTATAGCGCAGGCTTTATTTGGAAACCCTGATGTTTTAATTATGGATGAGCCTACCAATGATTTAGATTTTGAAACGATTTCTTGGCTAGAAAATTTTTTAGCAAATTTTGAAAATACTGTAATTGTAGTTTCACATGACAGACACTTTTTGGATGCAGTTTGTACACATATATCTGATATCGATTTCAGTAAAATAAATCATTACTCTGGTAACTATACTTTTTGGTATGAATCCAGCCAATTAGCAGCAAAACAAAGAGCACAACAAAATAAAAAATCAGAAGATAAAAAGAAAGAATTAGAAGACTTTATTCGGCGTTTTTCTGCAAATGTTGCAAAATCTAAACAAGCAACTTCGCGTAAAAAAATGATTGAGAAGTTAAAAGTTGAAGATATTAAGCCTTCAAGTAGAAGGTATCCTGCAATTATTTTTGATAGAGATAGAGAGGCTGGTGATCAAATTTTAAATGTAGAGGGCTTATCTAAAGATTTTGAAAATGAAAAATTGTTCGATTCGGTACACATCAATTTAAATAAAGGCGATAAAATTGCAATTATTTCGAAAAACTCGAGAGCAATTAGTGCTTTTTATGATGTTATCACAGATAACGAGAAAGCAGATGCAGGCAAATTCTCTTGGGGAGTTACCACTACACAGTCTTATTTACCATTAGATAATACAACGTTTTTTCAGGACGGCCAGCTAAATTTAGTAGATTGGCTTAGACAATACGCACAAACAGAAGAAGAGCGAGAAGAAGTTTTTATACGTGGTTTTTTAGGGAAAATGATATTCTCTGGTGAAGAAGCTTTAAAGAAAAGTAATGTGCTTTCTGGAGGAGAAAAAGTACGTTGTATGTTGTCTAGAATGATGATGAAAAGAGGAAATGTCTTAATTTTAGACGAACCGACAAATCACTTAGATTTAGAATCTATTCAATCTTTAAACAACGCTTTAATTAATTTTAAAGGAACCGTCTTATTATCTACACATGATCATAAATTTGCACAAACGGTTGCAAACAGAATTATAGAGTTAACACCAAAAGGAGCTATTGATAGATATACTACTTTCGAAGAGTATTTATCAGATCCAAAAATTAAGGAATTACGTGAAAAAATGTATGCTTAGAAACCTGGGGATACATATTTGAGTTATTTCACAACTATAAAACTCCTTGAAGTCCAGTATGTATTTGAAACCTTAAAGACCTCGCAGCTTATTGAAATCTGTGAGGTCTTTAAGGTTTTAAAATTAAACATAGATGATAGCAATATAACTCGTTTTTTAGTATTAAAAATCACCTCTTTATTGGGCTAATAATCTTCACATCAGAAAAAGAAATTGCACCCCTTATAACACCATCAATTGTCTTTTGTAATGCTTCAATTAATTGCATTTTCAATTGAGATTTATGATAAATTAAACTTAATTCTCTAGCCGGTGGTGGACTTTTAAATTCACGTAAATGCGTTTTATCAAGATCATTTAAATCTAATGTGTGCAAATAAGGTAGCAAAGTCATTCCTAAGCCTTCTTTAGAAAGTTTAATTAACGTATCAAAACTACCACTTTCTAATTGAAATCCTTTTTTGTTATCAATTTTATGACTTCTACATAAATTAAGAATACTGTCTTTAAAGCAATGACCATCTTCTAATAACAAAATATCTTCTATTTCTAATTCATCAGAAGTAATGTACTTGTTATTAAAAAGTCTGTGATTTTGTGGAATGAACCCAACAAAAGGTTCATAATATAAAGGTCTTTCTTTTATTGCCTCATTTTCTAAAGGGGTTGCCGCGATTGCTGCATCTATATGTCCGTCTGTTAATTTTCTTATAATTTCATCTGTTGTCAATTCTTCAATAATTAACTTTACTTTTGGGTATTTTTTAGTGAAATTCTGCAAGAACATTGGCAGTAAAGTTGGCATTACAGTAGGTATAATTCCCAATTTAAATTGGCCCCCAATATACCCTTTTTGCTGGTGCACAATATCTAGAATCCTGTTGCTTTCATCTACGATAACTTTTGCTTGTTCAACAATTTTTTTACCAACTTCAGTCAATTCAATTGGTTTCTTTGACCTGTTAAAAATCTTAACTCCTAACTCATCCTCTAGTTTCTGAATTTGCATACTAAGAGTAGGCTGCGTAACAAAACTATGCTCTGCTGCCACCGTAAAATTTTGGTATTCTGCAACCGATAAAACGTATTTTAATTGGGTAATTGTCATTCGGATAAAATATTTTTATAAAGATATTAAAAGTACCAATAACTATTATTGCATCGGACAATAAATTTCTGTTAATTTTGCTCTTGTAAATAATAAATAAAAGTATGAACAAATCAATTATAGGATTAGATAAAAAAGAGAGCGCGAATTTAGTTGACAATTTAAACGGATTATTAGCAAATTTTCAAATATATTACCAAAGCTTACGTGGCTTACATTGGAATATTAAAGGAAATAATTTCTTTGAACTACACGAAAAATATGAAGAATTCTACACAGATTCACTTGTGAAAATCGATGATATCGCAGAACGTATTTTAACTTTACAAGGAAAACCATTACACACTTTTACAGATTATATTAATGAGGCATCCGTGCCTGTGGGAAAAGAAATTTCTAATGACGCAGAAGGGGTAAATCTAGTGGTTAGTTCTTTGTCAGAATTACTTACCATGGAAAGAGTAATTTTAAACCTTTCTGAGGAAGTAGAAGATGAAGGTACCAACTCTATGATGAGCGATATTATTTCTGAACAAGAAAAAACAATTTGGATGTTGAATTCTTGGTTAGGCAAATAATATTGACGGCCATCTCCATTTAGTGTAAGGCGATGTCAAGAAAACACCAAATTAAGAACATGTAAAAGGAACTCATTATAGAGTTCCTTTTTTTATTTTAAGAGGTAAGAGACTCCAGCTTCAAAGCCTAGAATAGAAAAACCTGCATTGGGCGATTTAAAATCAAGATTAGAAACATGGCCAACATTGCTTCCTAAATATAAAAAAGTTCTCTTGGCTATCGGATAAGATACACCCAAAGATCCGTTTTCAATAAACGTAAAACCTTTTGCCAAACGTTCAGTTCTACGATCTATGGCTGCCAAGCCTAAACTTATAGTAACTAAGAAATCTAATTTTTTTAAAAGCGTTTTCTTTAGTACAAACCCCAATTCAAAAGCATATAAATGCATGTTTTTAGGGCTTGTAAACTCCCTTCTTTTTTCCTGATAATTCTCTTCTGAAGGCAGCACAAATTGCTCGTTAATTAATTGATGTTTCAAAACCTGATATTGAGGCTGCGCTATCAACTCAAAACGAAAAGACTTCCAGCTACCTAGATCATAAAATGCTTGTATTTTATAAGTACTTGAAGTGTAGGTGAAATCTGTATCATTAAAAATAAAATTGTCACTTTGTGCATTATTATACAAAAAACCTATTTTTTCAATATTTAGAAATCCTCTTTGGTGCGTTTGTGTAGCAGCTGAGACGGAACAAAAGAAAACAATAATTAATAGATACCTCATCGTGTTTGTTTTTCCAAGTGCGCTTTTTTAATTAATAAAAATTTAAAAGCTAATAAAGCGCACTTCTCAAGTATAAAATTAACGGTATTACCGAAACATTTCAGCCACTACTTCTGCTTTTCTGTTTTCAGAATAATCATAAAAACCTTCACCCGATTTTACACCTAGTTTTCCTGCCATCACCATGTTTACTAATAAAGGACAAGGAGCATATTTTGGATTTTTAAAACCATCATAGAGCACGTTTAAAATAGACAAACAAACATCTAAACCAATAAAATCTGCCAATTGCAATGGTCCCATTGGATGTGCCATTCCTAACTTCATTACTGTATCAATTTCTGAAACGCCAGCAACTCCGTTGTATAAAGTTTCAATAGACTCATTAATCATTGGCATTAAAATTCTATTTGCCACAAAACCTGGATAATCGTTCACTTCAACAGGGGTCTTGTGTATGTCTTTAGACAAAGCAACAATGGTCTGCATCACAGCATCAGAAGTGTTATAACCTCTAATAATCTCGACTAATTTCATAATTGGCACGGGGTTCATAAAATGCATTCCAATTACTTTATCTGGTCTTTCCGTTACGGCAGCAATTTGAGTAATAGAAATTGAAGACGTATTTGTTGCTAAAATGGTTTTTGCTAAACAAACAGCATCTAATTCTTTGAATATTTTTGCCTTTAAAGTTGCGTTTTCTGTTGCAGCTTCCACAACCAAATCCCTGTTTTTTGCTCCGTCAGCAATAGAAGTAAAGGTGGTAATATTATTTAAAGTCTGTATTTTATCATCTTCAGATATTTTTTCTTTCGCTACCATTCTATCTAAATTCTTAGAAATGGTTGCAATTCCTTTGTCTAAAGAAGCCTGTGAGATATCTATTAAATGTACGTTATAATTAAATTGAGCAAATGTATGGGCAATACCATTTCCCATCGTTCCAGCACCAATTACAGCTATATTTTTCATGAATAATTATTTGTTTTTTATTTTTATTTGAGCGTTTTAACAGGCTTTTGCTACTCGCTTTTTTCGTTCCTCAAAAGAGCTTATACAAACCGCTCAATCCCTAACGCACTTCTTTATTAATTTCTAGAAAATCTAAAAGCATTGCTTTTCTTTCGAATGAACGCTGTCTAACCTCCTAAAAACAATCAATAACCATTTGCGCAACTCTTAAAGCATTTGCTCCTTGGCTTAGAGAAACTATTGGCACTGTACCTGAATTAATTGCGTCGGCAAAAGATTCTAGTTCGTCTAAAATGGCGTTGTTATTTTCAATTTCAGGATTATCAAAATAAATTTGCTTTTTAATGCCTTCTGCATTTTGCAAAATCATTGCAAATTCATCCGGATTATTCGGAACATCTTTCATCCTAACAATTTCAGATTTCTTTTCTAAAAAATCAACAGAGATATAAGCATCTTTCTGAAAAAAACGTGTTTTACGCATGTTTTTCATAGAAATTCTACTCGCAGTTAAATTGGCAACACACCCATTTTCAAACTCAATTCTTGCATTGGCGATGTCAGGAGTTTCAGAAATAACAGAAATCCCACTGGCATGCACACTTTTTACTTTAGAATCTATGACCGAGAGAATAATATCAATATCATGAATCATTAAATCTAGCACTACAGGAACATCTGTTCCTCTTGGATTAAATTCTGCTAATCTGTGTGTTTCAATAAACATGGGTGTATCAATCTTATCTTTAACTGCTGTAAATGCTGGGTTAAAGCGTTCTACATGGCCAACTTGGCCTTGTACGTGAAACTGACTTGCCAAGGTCTTAATCGCTTCTGCTTCCAAAACGGTTTTTGTAATTGGTTTTTCTATAAAAACATGACATCCCTTTTCAATGGCCATTTTAGCGCATTCGAAATGAGACAATGTTGGTGTTACAATATCAATAACATCTGCAGCTGCAATTAGCTCTTCTATAGAATCGAATAATTTATATCCAAATTCTTTGGCTATTTTTTGTGCATTTTCAGTAAATGGATCAAAAAAACCAACCAATTCGTATTTCTTTGATTGTTGTAATAAACGTAAATGAATTTTACCTAGATGACCAGCACCTAAAACTCCAGCTTTTAGCATATATGTGTGTTTTTGTCATTACTGAAGTTCCCAAAACTTAGGGAGGAGAAATCTTTCTAAAGAGAAAATTATTTCGCTATTTTCTCTTTAGATCAGATACATACCTTTTCATGACGTTCTATTATTTGTTTTGAATTTTCTAAGGAAATATCAGAAACTTTTTACAAAAACAAAGATACAATTTAATAAGAATGTATTTAGAATTATTCCTATTTTTAGACCTTAGAAAAACATTAAAATTGAAAGACACTTCAAAACACCAAGGACTTCGAAATCAACTTGCTACTGTATTAGAAGCAAAAGGGATTGTAGATAATAAAGTACTGAATGCGATTCGTACAATTCCACGCCATTTATTTATCGACTCAAGTTTCGAAGCACATGCGTATCAAGATAAAGCATTTCCTATCGTTGCAGAGCAGACAATTTCTCAGCCATATACGGTAGCTTTTCAGTCGCAAACTTTAAAAATAAAACCAGGTGATAAAGTATTAGAAATCGGTACTGGTTCTGGGTATCAAACAGCCGTTTTATTAGAGTTAAAAGCAGTAGTTTTTACGATAGAAAGACAAAAAGAACTGTTTAAAAAAACCTCTTTATTTTTACCTAAGATAGGCTATAAAGCTAAAAAATTTATTTTTGGTGATGGTTATAAAGGGTTAAAAGAACATGCACCTTTCGATAAAATTATTGTAACCGCAGGTGCCCCTTTTGTGCCAAATCCACTATTGGCTCAATTAAAGATAGGAGGGAAGTTATTAATTCCTGTAGGAGACAAAACACAAATTATGACTCTTTTTATTCGAAAGTCTGCTAAAGAGTTTGAAAAGCACGAATTGGGTGATTTTTCTTTTGTGCCAATGTTAGAGCAAAAAAATTAGACAGAACGTTTCTTTTTTTGTGGTTTTTAGTGGGACGATACTCTAAAGCAAAACCTTTAAATAAAAAAATAAGTTTAAATAGATGGATGTTTAGTCAATCGAGTAGTTTGTTCAATAGCACCCCATAGAGCTAAACGCATTGATTATTTTTTATTCTTTTTAACAGTTCACATCTATTCTAAAGTTCTTACCCATGAAGCAGTTTGGCGAATAAAGAAATATCAATATCCACCTTTATGCTTAATTTATTAGGGTCTATGAACGCAATATAACAGGTACGTATTTTTCCATTTCTTGGATCTAAAATGCTGCCTTTGGATTACTTGTTGCCATTCTTATCTAAACCTGTTAAAATATTTAAAGCCATTTTTTCCTTTATTTTACCTTCGCACAAATTGCAAACTGTATGTTGTTTTTTAGGGTCTTTAATTTTAATTATTGTTGCAAAGGCTTTTCCATCTTTTTGGTCCGCTCAAATAGCAGCTTCAATTTTACCTGTTATATTATTTTCAAAAAGGCATTTTCCGAAAATAGTTTGCGCGTTTATTGCTCTCGAGGATGCAATTAATAAAAAAGTTAAAATTTTCTTTTTCATAGTTTTTAATATTGTCTAATCAGTTGCAATGTGCAATTAGCAAAAAAATGTTCTGTCAATAAAATTATGAAGTTGCATCAAAGTTTTCATCCCATTTTTGTTGCACTCTCATTACTTGTTCAATAACGTCTCTTACACAACCTTCGCCTCCTTTTTTATTTGAAATGTACGTAGAGATACTCTGAATTTCTTGCACAGCATCATTTGGACAAGCTCCAATACCTACTAATTTCATTACTGGATAATCAGGAACATCATCTCCCATGTATAGTATTTCCTCTGGTTGTAAATTGTATTTTTTTACCAATTCCTGGTATTGTTGTATTTTGTTGTGTGCGCCTAAGTAAATATCTTCAATTCCTAAAAGAGACAACCTTTTTCTTACAGCTTCGTTGGTACCACCAGAAATGATGCAAATTCGATATCCCTTATTTAGTGCATTTTTCATTGCGTATCCGTCTTTTACATTCATGTGTCTTACCAATTCACCGTCTGGCATTATGGTTAATATTCCGTTTGTTAAAACGCCATCAACATCAAAAATAAATGTATTAATTTTAGGTAATAATTGTTTGTAACTAATTTCCATATTTTTATTTATATTTTTTTTATAGCTTTTAAAGAGCAATTCTTAGTTTGAGTACTTAACTTCTAATCAGTAGTCTCTTTAATAGATTTTGTGATCATTTTATAGATCTTTTTTTGTTCAATATTTAAAAGATCTAAATGGTTTTTTACCGTTTTTTTATCGTTTCTAATGGCAGGACCGGTTTGTGCTTTTTGAGGTGAAAGCATTTTTATTTTTTGAGCTGTTTCATCAATCAAAGGATATAAGATTTCAAAGGGAACCTTATTTTCTTCACAAATATCATTGCCAATTTTATAGAGATGATTGGTAAAATTATTAACAAAAACAGCCGCTACATGCAATGCTTTTCGCTGTTCAGAATTTATCGAATATATTTTGATTCCAATTGTTTGTGCTAATTTTTCTAGCAATAAATAATCCGCTTTATTTTCAGCTTCCAAGCAAAAAGGAACTTTAGAAAAGTCAATTTCTTTGTCTTTAGAAAATGTTTGTAACATATAAAAAACACCTTTATTCTTGGTGTTTTTTAAATTATTCATAGAAAAACTACCTGAAGTATGCACTACTAAAGAATTTTTTACTTTTGAAGAAATTTGAGCAATGGCATCATCTGAAACGGCAAGTATGGTAATGTCTGCCTCGGGAATAATTTCTAACCTTCTAGAATTAATCGCTGTAACATGGATGGTATCAACTTTTAAAAAAGCACGTACTAAATGCGTTGCTACATTTCCATTTCCTATAATTGCTACTGTAATCATTAGAGCGAAGATATTGATTTATTGCTTAAATTTAGAATTGAAATGGGTATTTTAGCAGTAACAAAATTGTTAAAATGAAAGAATCTAAAAAACTAGGAATAAATACAATTTGCGTGCACACAGGAGAAGTGGAGGATGCACAGTTTAAAGGGGCAGTGTCGCCAATGTTTGTTTCCACTTCGTATGCTTTTGATGGTGTGGATGTAAAGCGGTATCCACGCTATTTTAACACACCAAATCAAGAAATGTTGTTCAAAAAAGTAGCTGCTTTAGAACATACAGAAGATGCTCTAATCTTTGGATCGGGAATGGCAGCAATTTCTGCGGCAATGTTTGCTTTTTTAAGATCTGGAGACCATGTAATTATGCAACAAGTAATTTATGGGGGTACTTTAAATTTAGTGGTTTCAGAATTTGAGAAATACGGAATTGAATATTCTTTTACAGCATCTGACAAAGTAGCTGATTTTAAATCTTTGATTAAAAAAAACACCAAGGTTCTATTCATCGAAACACCTTCGAATCCGTTATTAGGAATCACAGACATGCATGCAATTGCTTCTTTAGCGAAAGAAACCGGTGTTATAACAATCATAGACAGTACGTTTGCATCACCAATCAATCAAAACCCTGCAGACTTTGGAATTGATATCATCTTACATTCTGCCACCAAATATATGGGAGGCCATTCAGATATTTCTGCTGGTGCCATTGCAGCTTCTAAAGAGCACATTGCTCAAATTTGGAAAACAGCAATTAACTTCGGTGGAAATTTAAGCGATCAAACCGTTTGGTTGTTAGAACGAAGTTTAAAAACTTTAAATCTTCGTGTAAAAGAACAAACGAAGAATGCCCAAGAAATGGCAGTATATTTAGAGAATAATAAAAGCATAGCACGTGTATATTATCCAGGATTAAAAAGCCATCCACAACATAAGCTCGCAAAAAAACAAATGAAAGGTTTTGGTGCTATGATTTCTTTTGAATTAATTGAAGGAATGGACGCAATGGATTTCCAGAATGCTTTGCAATTGATAAAACCTTCCTTAAGTTTAGCAGGTTTAGAGAGTACAACGGTGAGTCCTGCCCAAACTACGCATGCTTTATTAAGTGAGCAAGAGCGTGTAGAAAGAGGCATAAAAGAGGGTTTAATTCGTTTTTCTGTGGGGATTGAAGAAGTCAAGGATTTAAAAGAAGATATTGAGCAAGCCTTAGAAAAGTGTAAAAATAATGGTTTTCGTAAGGAATGAAGTAATCTTTTTTAATGGAAAGATTGTTTTATTAGTAGGCATCGATAAAGACTAAATATAAAAAAAATGAAATTAGATATACTCGCTTTTGGAGCGCATCCAGATGACATCGAATTAGGCTGCGGCGCTACAATAGCTAAAGAAGTCTCTTTAGGTAAAAAAGTAGGAATTATAGATTTAACGCGTGGCGAATTAGGAACGCGTGGTTCTGCAGAATTAAGAATAATTGAAGCAAAAAAGGCTTCCAAAATAATGGGTGTTGCTGTGCGTGAGAATTTGGGTTTTTCAGATGGGTTTTTTACAAACAATCGAAAACATCAAATAGAAGTTATAAAAATGATTCGCAAATATCAACCAGAAATAGTGCTCTGTAATGCAATTGATGACCGCCATATAGACCATGGAAAAGGAAGTAAATTGGTGTCAGATGCTTGTTTTTTAAGTGGATTGGTAAAGATTGAAACGGAAGTTGAAGGAGCGCAACAACAAAAATGGCGCCCAAAACAAGTATATCATTACATACAATGGAAAAACATAGAACCTGATTTTGTATTGGATGTAACTGGGTTTATCGATAAAAAAATAGCGGCAGTTTCTGCGTATTCATCTCAGTTTTATGATCCTAAAAGCAACGAACCGGAGTCACCTATTACAAGTAAAAGTTTTATGGAGAGCATCAACTATAGAGCTAGAGATTTAGGAAGATTAATTGGGGTTGAATATGCAGAAGGTTTTACCTCAGAGCGTTACGTTGCTGTAGAAAATCTCGATAAATTAATTTAATTTTTTATTGTTTTAAGACAGAAAAAACTATTATATTTGCACCCGAATTAAAATGGTGGTTGTAGCTCAGTTGGTTAGAGTATCGGTTTGTGGTACCGAGGGTCGCGGGTTCGAATCCCGTCTTCCACCCAGAAAACAAAGCTTCTTAGAAATAAGAGGCTTTTTTTGTGCCATCTTATGAATGTAAATGTGGTAAAAATTGAGATGATCCTTTCATCATATTGCCACAAAAAACCACTTAATCAGACCTCATTTTAGGATATAATAGCCTTTACAGGAACGCATCTTTAGTATGAATTTTAACTTTGGTTTTAATTTTGTATCTTAAGGGTCTTTAGAAAATGTTTTTAAATAATGCCATTTTGGTAAAACCTCATATGTAAGAATTCTTAAATGGCGCTGTTCTTGTAGTATTTCACTTGTTTCTTTAGATCTATATAGCTCTCCGAAGAATTAAACAAAGGGCATACGCAATAACCAAACCCGAGATAAGGAAATGGGGAAATTAATAGGAACTTATCTTGCAGATGTATTGAACGCACTGCCGCAAGTCATTATTAATAAAACGGAAACAGGTATAGGAGCTACTGCGCTTGCGTTAAATGCTCTAAGAAACTAGATTATTTTTGAACCACTGAAGATAACGGCGTCTTCAAAATCTTATAAGCAAAAGAAGGAAGTACAATTCTTTTTTATGTAGGTAGTGAGACAACTTATTACGCTGTAATAAATCAAAAAAAGGAACTTCTTGAACATATCAAGGACAGTTCAATCGTATATAAAAAAATCGTTGTTCTTGCTGATTGTTTACCAGTTCTAATGCATGCGATAGTATAAGTCCTTTTACAATTTCTCCATTAAATTGTGTTTTTTTTCAAAAAAAAGACCTTTAATGAATCAAAAAATTCTTTTTGTGAGCATATTCTTAATAATGGGAATTAAATTTATCAAAGTCCAAAACAATACGAAGTTAAAATAATTAAAAACTAGAAAAAATGGAGATTAGACACTCATTATTTGTTTTGCTATTATTTGGAACGCTAAGTAACGGCAGTGCACAAGCACTTAATAAAAAGGGACAAACTGTACCAATAATAACGAGTCAACAGGCAACAGAAGTCGCGGCTAATAGCCTAAAAAAAGGCATCACAGCACAGCAGGAAAGGGATATAATTAACAATAATTTGAAACTCGAAATGCCAGCAGGAGCTACAGAGGGCCAAATTTTAAAAATACTAGGAGGCATTGCTGTTTGGGTTGATGCAATAAAAACGAAAACCTTTTATGAAGATACAGATAGAGATGGCTATGGCAGTATTAACAGCACTACTGATGCTATTTCTGCACCCAACGGTTATGTAGCAAATAGCACCGATTGCAATGATGGTGATCGTGCAATCAATCCAGCTACTGTTTGGTACATTGGTTTGGATACGGATGAAGATACTTTCTTTGGAAGTACAACAGCATTAATACAATGTGAGTCGCCAGGTTTAGGATACGTAACAATAGCACCTACTACCCCAGATTGCGATGATAATGATGCAACAATTAACCCAAATATGGTTTGGTATCTTGGTGTAGATGCAGATAGTGATACCTATATAGGGAGTGTAACGCAAGTAATACAATGTGAGTCACCAGGAGTTGATTACGCTTTAATAGCCCCAACTATAGAAGATTGTAATGATGCTGAAATTTTAATGAACCCAGCTACTGTTTGGTATATTGATTTTGATAATGATGGTTTTGGAGATGCTACCAATAGTGAAATAGGTTGTTTACCAAGCTTCATCAATGCCACGCAGAATAACACTGATTGTAATGATAATGACGCTGTAATCAACCCAATTACAATTTGGTATTTAGATGCAGATGGAGACAACTATGCAATTTCTAAAACAACATCATCACAATGTGAGAGCCCAGGAGTAGGTTACACTTCGGAGGTGTTACCATTGGGTGATTGCAATGATAATGACGCTGCAATCAACCCAGTTACAATTTGGTATTTGGATGCAGATGGAGACCATTATGCAGTTGCTACAACACCACAATGTACTTCTCCTGGTGTAGGGTATACTACTACGGTTTTACCTTTAAGTGATTGCAATGATAGTGTAGCCACAGGATTTAGTATTAACCCAGGTATTATAGAAGATCTAGGAAATGGAATTGATGATAATTGTGATTTGAGAATTGATGAAGTAGTCGTTGTTATCGGAGATTTAGTAGAAGGCGGTATTGTATTTTGGGTAGACCCCCAAGATAATAGACATGGTTTAGTATGCGCTTTAGAAAATCAGAATAATTCTTGGGATCAAACTTCGTGGTATGATGCAACTTTAATATGTCTCATGTATGAGACGACTCAGAATGGCATATTATATAACAATTGGTATTTGCCAACCATAGAGGAGTTATCTTTAATGTGGACTAATTTAGCAGATTCAGATGGTGACGGTTCTAGTCGGCCTTCAGATCCAAATAATCTTAGTGGATTTCTAAATGAGGATTATTGGAGTTCTACAAAGGTTAATGAATATGGAGCGTGGCAAATGGGTTTCAGTAGTGGTCATCAGTACGACCCTGACATATTCTTTATATATGGTGGAGAAATCACATTTTTTAGCAGTAATGTGCGCGCTGTTCGTGCTTTTTAGTTATTTAACAAATTAGCCAAGGCGTCTTAGGAGTGCCTAATTGTAATATAAAGAGCCTTTATAATGTAAAAATTGTGGCCTCTGTTTATCAGGCAGAAACCCTATAATACTATAAAGTGTATCCTCAGGAGTTTGTGTAATTAAAGTAAATCAAAAGAGTACCGAGTTATAATAATTAAGAACTAGAAAAAATGAAGCTAAGGCAATTATTATTTGTAATTCTAACATTTGGAACGTTAAGTAACGGCAGTGCACAGGCACTTAATAAAACGGGGCAAATTGTGCCAACAATAAGCGCGCAACAAGCAGCTGAAATTAAGGTGAATAGCTTGAAAAAAGGGACCACAGCACAACAGATAAGTGACATCATTAACAATACTGCTAAAACCGCAATACCGGCAGGCGGTGCAGAAGGGCAGGTCTTAAAAATTGTACAAGGTATCGCTGTTTGGATGGATGCACCACAAACCAAAACTTTTTATGCAGATACAGATGGAGATGGCTATGGAGCTATTAATAATCCTATTCTTTTTATTTCCCTACCCAATGGTTGTGTAGCAAATAGCACTGATTGCAATGATGGTGATAGCGCGATCAACCCAGCTACTGTTTGGTACATTGGTTTGGATACGGATGGAGATACTTTCTTTGGAAGTGTAACATCATTAATACAATGTGAGTCGCCTGGTTTGGGATACGTAACAACAGCACCTACTACCCCAGATTGCGATGATAATGATGCAACAATTAACCCAAATATGGTTTGGTATCTTGGTGTAGATGCAGATAGTGATACTTATATAGGGAGTGTAACGCAAGTAATACAATGTGAATCACCAGGAGTTGATTACGCTTTAATAGCACCAATTATAGAAGATTGTAATGATGATGAAATTTTAATGAACCCAGCTACTGTTTGGTATTTAGATGCTGATAGTGACAACTATGCAGTTGCTACCACCACACAATGTACTTCTCCAGGGGCTGGTTACACTGCAACTGTATTACCATTGGGTGATTGCATTGATAGCGATGCTTTTATAAATCCAGCAACAATTTGGTATTTAGATGCAGATGGCGATAACTATGCAGCTTCTACAATAACACAATGCACTTCACCAGGAGTTGATTACCGTGCACATCCTTCAAATGATGGAGGGTCTTGGCCAATGCCTTTAGGAGATTGTAATGACAACGATCTAACAATCAATCCCAACAATTATTGGTATTTAGATGCAGATTCAGATAACTTTGCAGTTTCTGGAATAAGACAATGTACCTCTCCAGGAATCGGGTATACCAAAACCATTTTGCTTGTAACAGATTGTAATGATAATGACGCAGCGATGAACCCAGTTGCTGTTTGGTATTTAGATGCAGATGCAGATAACTATGCGGCTTCTTCAACAGTACAATGTGCTTTTCCTGGAGTAGGTTACACCACAGCGGTATTGCCATTGGGTGATTGTAATGAGAACGATGCAACAATGAACCCGGCTACCGTTTGGTATTTGGATGCAGACAATGATAACTATGCAGCTTCTGCAACAATACAATGTACTTGGCCAGGCGAAGGCTACACTCAAACAGCTTTACTTTTAGGCGATTGTAATGATAGTGATGCAACCATCAACCCAGCTACCGTTTGGTATTTAGATACAGATGGAGACAACTACGCAATTTCCAATACAATACAATGTTTTTCACCAGGATTAGGTTACACTTCAGCGTTATTACCATTGGGCGATTGTAATGATAACGATGCAACAATGAACCCAGTTACCATTTGGTATTTAGATGCGGATGGAGATAACTATGCAACTTCTACAACAATACAATGTACTTCTCCAGGAATAAGTTACACTATTACTGTTTTACCAATGGGGGATTGCAATGATAATGATGTAACATTCAACCCGGCTACCGTTTGGTATTTAGATGCAGATGGAGACAACTACGCGGTTTCTAAAAGAGCACCTCAATGTGCTAATCCAGGATCAGGTTATACTACAAGTGTATTGTCATTAGGTGATTGCAATGATGATGATGCAACAATTAATCCAGAAACAACTTGGTATCTAGATGAAGGGTATACAACAACGCAATGTGTTACCGTTTCAGATTTATTAGATGCAGGAGTATCGGTTTCAGAATTAGTTGCTGGCGGAGCATCTGTTTCAGATTTATTAGATGCAGGAGTATCAGTTTCAGAATTAGTTGCTGGCGGAGCACCGGTTTCCAGTTTATTAGATGTTGGAGTATCAGTTTCAGAATTAGTTGCTGGCGGAGCAACGGTTTCCAGTTTATTAGATGCAGGAGCTGGAGCTCAATATTTTATAGGTTTATCCTATCAAGGGGGTATCATATTTTATATAGCACCAATATCAACCGATTTAAATGCTAACGGTACCTTAGATAGAGGTTTAATAGCCGCCAGAAATGACCAGAGTAACCGTTATGGCATTCAATGGTTTAACGGCAATTGGCATAAAGAAACTCTTGCAAAAGGGAGAGCTATAGGTACAGGGATGGCGAATACAAATGCCATCATAGCTAGTTATGGAGGGGGAAGCTATGCAGCCCTATTATGTGCAGATTACACAGTTATTGATGGCGGAGTATCTTATGACGATTGGTTTTTACCGAGTACTGACGAACTGAACCTTATGTATGTTAACAGAGTAGTTATTGGTGGTTTTGAATTAACAAATACTGGACCAACCTATTCATCCTACTGGAGTTCTACAACGGATGGCTATAAACATTATATCTACGATTCATGGTACTATGCATGGTTACAGTCTTTCAACACTAGTTGGTCAGGCTCGGGTGATAAGGACGGCACCTGCAATGTGCGTGCAATTCGGGCTTTTTAACTATTTATCAATTTAATTATTTAATTAGTACCGCGTAAGCGGTCGAATTTAAAAAACACAAAACCAATACTACTGTAATAAAGTAGTATTGGTTTTTTGTGTTTTTTAAAAATAAGTACCTGTCCTTACGAAGGAAACATGACCAAAGTAATCTCATGAATTGAAACTGAGAAACAAACAGATTGCCGCGTCGTGCCTCCTTGCAATGACGCAACCCACCGTCATTACGAGGGAAACATGACCGAAGTAATCTCATAATGGAAACTAAAAACAAACAGATTGCCACGTCGTACCTCCTCGCAATGACGAAACCAACCGTTCTTATTTGTAAGTAGCAAAAGCTACGTTTTCGTATGATGTTAAATTATTTTCATAAAATCTTCTGCAAATACTTTTTGAAGATAAAAAAGCACTTCTCTTGCATTTTCTATCGTAAAAGTAAGTGGTGGTTTTTTATTTTTTAAATAATGTCGCTAGGAATGGAACGCACTTTGCAATGGAATTGAAATTATAAAATGAACTAAATTCAGTAGAAGAAATACATTTTACTACTGGAACGCCATTTTTTGCAAAGGCAGGTATCAGCTGACGATTTTAGAACAAAAGTACAAAGGCTTTCCATGTTTACTTTGGTTCATTTTGGTACGATAAAAGTGCCTGTTACAATTTGTAATAAGCACTTTTACGAGCTTAATCTGGGAATTTATTTATAAAAAGAATTTTTACAAATTCTTTTACGGGGCAGTTGACAACGTATTTTTTTCATATTTATTATGAATGGTTATAATTGCTAATCCAAATAGCACTGCTACTACAATTAAAATAGTACTTGTTAATCCACTAGATACAAAAGACATTCTGATTAAAATTGTCGAAATAACAAATCCAGAGTTTCTTATAATTTTATGGAATTTATCTGTATAGAAAAAGGAAATTAATAGCAATACCACATCTACTAAAATTAATACCGTAAAAAATTGATCAAAAAACAGGTTGTTAATACTCTCAAACGAAGGGAGCTTATTTGGTGTTACCCCAGAAATTCCGGCAGACCAATCGATTAGGGTATACAGCGCCATCACAAAAAATAATGGCACTAAAATGACTGCTATTAACTTTTTCTTCCCAACAAATTTTTCAATAACAGGCATCTTTTCTTCTTGCTGTATTGCCTTTTGATTTCCTTGTTTTTGAAATAGAAATATCAAGTAAAAAAGTAAAAGAGAAGCAATTAAATCATACGTAAATTGTAAATCTCCTTTGATTTCAAACCAATCTGCAGAGAGCTCTAAAGCAGCCAAGTCTTTAAACAGTTTACGAATAATAATTAGTGTTATAATTTCGTACTGCTTGGTTATATAGGTGGTAAAAGATTTCGGTAAATAGTAAATTAAAAGATATACCTCATAAATAAGAATGAAAGAAAAAGGTGTGTACGCAGCAGATATTGGGTTTTTTAGCAATTCTGAATTTGATGGAAATTCGATAAAGTCAAATTTCAAAAAATAGATAACTGCCAAATGTATAAAAAAACTAACAATAGCTATTTGGAGAATAATTTTTTCAGTTTTCTCACGAGTGTGCTCGGAAAGAAGTTTGTTAAAGATACTTTCTATTATTTTTATTTTCTTAGTCATAAGCTATATTTTGAATGCCATTAATTTAACTATATTTTATTTGAATTAATTTATTTTTAAATCACGGTATGGTTATCTAAAATCAGGAAATTATACTATTATTTATAAGTTCAATAGCCTTTTCGCTGCATTAAAAGGGGTGGTTTTTCCATTTTCTAAATGATCTATTTCTTCTTGCAGCGCTTTTTTAACTTTTGGGTTTTGATAAAAGTTCGCTTTTAATTGTTGCTCAATGGTAGAAAGTAGCCAAAACTTATTTTGTTCATTTCTCTTTTGATTAAAATAAGTATTCTCTTTTGTTAATGAAAGATACTCAAGTATCATCGTGTCAATTTTTTTAATCCCTGAATTATGCAAAGCGCTAGCCGTAAGTACTTTTGGTTGCCATTTACTTTCTTTTAATGGGTATAAATGCAACGCCCTGTTAAATTCTATTTTGGCAATTTTTGCACTTTGTTTGTTTTCTCCATCCGCTTTGTTAATCACAATAGCATCTGCCATTTCTATAATTCCTCGTTTTATTCCTTGTAATTCGTCACCAGCACCGGCCAACTTCAATAACAAAAAGAAATCTACCATAGAATGCACTACTGTTTCAGACTGTCCAACACCAACAGTTTCAATAATAATAGTGTCAAAACCTGCAGCTTCGCACAAAACGATACTTTCGCGAGTTTTTTGTGCAACGCCACCTAAAGAAGTGCCTGAGGGAGATGGTCTAATAAACGCCTTTTGATCCGTTACTAATTCTTCCATTCTAGTCTTATCTCCTAAGATAGAACCTTTATTTACAGAACTGCTTGGATCTACTGCTAAAACCGCTATTTTTTTTCCTTGAGAAGTTAAATGTTTTCCAAAGGTTTCAATAAAAGTACTTTTTCCAACTCCTGGAACTCCTGTAATTCCAATTCTAACAGAATTATTTGCGTGTGGTAAGCAACGATCTAAAATTTCATTTGCTTTTTTTAGGTGCTTTATATTTGTGCTTTCTACCAAAGTAATCGCTTTGCTTAAATAGGTAATGTTCCCTCTTAAGATTCCTGCAACAAATTCATCAACAGACTTTTGTTTTCCTCTGCTCAATTTTATTTTTTCTGCAGAAGCTTTACTGGTAGTTTCTGGCGCTGAAACTCCCTCTTTTTCGTGTAATGCAGAAGACTTTGTATCCATCATATAAGTTAATATGTAAATTTATACATAAATATTGAAACTTTATCTGTTATCAATCAAATAGATTTTGATAATTTCAATCTTAGAAATGCTTGTATTAATTCATGAATTCAATTTTTCTAATATCAATTAAAGTGCCTATCTTTATCCGCTGTAATTAGTCACTTTTTTTAATGGAACGCTACAAAGAAAATCAATTAAAAGTATACAACTCTCTCTCTAAAAAGAAAGAGAATTTTAAACCAATAACAGCAGGTTATGTTGGCATGTATGTCTGTGGACCCACGGTGTATAGCAACGCACATTTAGGCAATGTAAGAACCTTTATGTTTTTTGATATCGTGTATCGATATCTACTGCATTTAGGATACAAAGTGCGGTATGTGCGAAATATTACAGATGCAGGTCATTTAGAAAACGATGCAGATGAGGGCGAAGATAGAATTGCCAAAAAAGCGCGTATAGAAAAAATTGAACCAATGGAAGTTGTGCAACGATATACCGTAGATTTTCATGATGTGCTTAAAAATTACAACTTTTTACCACCTAGTATAGAGCCAACGGCAACTGGGCATATTGTAGAGCAAATAGAAATGATTAGAGAAATCATCGCTAAAGGTTTTGGATACGAAGTAAATGGTTCTGTATATTTTGACGTGCTAGAATACAATAAAAAAGAACATTACGGCATTCTTTCTGGTAGAAAGGTGGAAGACTTAATTCACAATACCAGAACATTAGACGGACAATCAGATAAAAAAAATCCACAAGATTTTGCACTTTGGAAAAAAGCCGATGAGCGCCACATTATGCGCTGGCCATCTCCTTGGAGTGACGGTTTTCCTGGTTGGCATTTAGAGTGTTCTGTGATGAGTACAAAATATTTGGGCGAACAATTTGATATTCATGGAGGCGGAATGGATTTAAAGTTTCCACACCACGAATGTGAAATTGCACAATCTAAAACATGCAGTGGTAAAACTCCTGTTAATTATTGGATGCACACAAATATGCTTTTGTTAAATAGCCAAAAAATGGCAAAATCTACAGGGAATTTCATTTTACCAAATGAGATATTGTCTGGAGAAAATAAAATATTACCAAAACCATTTTCCGCAAGTGTGGTTCGTTTTTTTAATTTACAAGCCAACTATAGAAGCATTTTAGACTTTTCTGGAGAAGCTTTAGAAGCGTCAGAAAAAGGACACGCTAAATTGATGGAAGCACTGCGTTTTTTAGATAAAATTGAAGCTGGTAAAAAGTCTACTTTTAATGTTCAAGATTGGGTAAAATCTTGTTATACAGCAATGAATGATGATTTTAATACGCCCATTTTAATTGCAAATTTATTTGAAGCTGTTAAAGTTATCAATCAAATAAAGGAAGAAAAAGCAAGCTTAACTTCAAAAGATTTAGAAGAATTAAAGGATACTTTAAACAGGTTTGTTTTTGATGTTTTAGGATTGATGGATGAAAATTCCCAAGACAATACAGAAAAAATAAATGGCGTAGTTACGTTGTTAATTAAATTAAGAAAGGAAGCAAGAGAAAATAAAGATTGGGCATTGTCAGACCAAATTAGAGATGAACTAATTGATTTAGGAATTCAGTTAAAGGATGGCAAAGAGGGAACAACTTTTTCTGTAAATTAATGGTGTTGTATGATTTTCATTTCGAAAGAGAAGCGATCAAGAAGATTGAAATTTAATTTTAATAGATAATTTTGAAAAAAATACTATCATATCCATTCATTTTATTAGTTCGTTTTTACCAAACTGCAATTTCACCTTTTACACCTTCTACATGCAGATATAGCCCTACATGTTCTCAGTATACAGTAGAAGCTTTAAAAGTACATGGTTTATTTTCTGGTGGTTGGTTGTCTTTGAAAAGAATAGGTAGCTGTCACCCATGGGGTAGTAGTGGTTACGATCCTGTGCCAGGAAGAGAAGAATAATTTAAAAGATATTACAAAAAAGATTTATAGCGCAATTTACTGTCATTAGAGAACGCTTTATTACATTCGCAATAGTGAAAGAAAATAGAAATAATTTCTGGTTTAGTGCAGTTGAGTAGGGTATTAAAGGAACAAAATAAAAATTAGGGAGCGATTGCGCGCGACCAGACACAAAGAAATATATGAGTTTTTTAGCAATAGAGTGGAATCCTTCAATAGGAATTGATTTAGGTTTTTTTGTAATTCGTTGGTACAGCTTAATGTTTGTATCTGCTTTCCTATTGGGATTGCACTTTATGAAAAAGGTTTACAAAGAAGATAAAATTCCTGCAGAAAAAATAGATCCATTATTTATGTATGTCTTTCTTTCGATGCTTATCGGTATGCGCTTAGGAGATGTTTTCTTTTACAGTTGGCATTATTATCAAAATCATCTATTAGAGGTGTTTTTGCCAATCAAAGAAAGTGCAAATGAGACTTTATTCGGATTTATAAAGGGATGGAAATTTACTGGCTACACAGGTTTTGCAAGTCATGGTGCAGCTATTGGAATTCCTATTGCGATGTATTTTTATGCAAAGAAACACCTGCAAAAACCGTGGCTATTTATTTTAGATAGATTGGCAATTATGGTAGCTTTAGGTGGCTTTTTTATCCGTTTTGGTAATTTTTTCAATTCAGAAATTTACGGAAAAGAAACAGGTACTAGTTTTGGAGTAATTTTTAAAGCTGCAGGGGAAACCACAGCAAGACACCCCACGCAGCTATATGAAGCCTTTAGTTATTTGGCATTGTTTTTAATGATGTGGTTTTTGTACTGGAAAACAGATAAAAAGAAACAAATTGGCTTTCTTTTCGGACTATTTATGACCATTTTGTGGACTTTACGTTTCGTTATAGAGTTCTTAAAAGAGCCACAGGTGCAAAAAAGAGGTCAAGAATGGTTTTTCAGTCCCTTAAATACAGGACAAGTTTTAAGTATTCCATTGGTAATTTTAGGTGTGTGGTTAATGTTGAGGAAATCAAAAAAATGAAGCTTAAATTTTTTATGGAAAAATTAAAACAACGTTGGGGAATTGAAAATAATTGGTCTATACTAGCCATTTTTATAGTTTTTGCCATTAATGGTTCTTTTGCAGCTTGGGTTGCAAAACCTGTGACTGGTTTTTTAGGATTGAATCCAGAAACTATCTCTGGCATTATATATTGGCCTTTAAGAATCTTACTTATATTTCCTATATATCAACTAACATTGCCTATTGTTGGCTGGTTCTTTGGTCAATTCAAATTTTTCTGGGCTTTTGAAAAAAAGTTTTTAAGTAGATTAGGTTTGGGTTTTTTATTTCCAGGTGAAGACTAGGTTTTAATGCCGTCTTCCTTTTTTATGTTGCTGAATACATAGCTATAAAGCCACATAATTGTAAATGTGGGGATGAGATCTATCGGAAGTAGTTCTTCTAAAAAGGAGATAATACCCGCGATTTTTCCTTTTTTTCCTTTGTACATTTTAGTCATTATATAACCCGCTAGTGGCGCCCAAAGTATACTTACAAAAGGAATGGGTATAAACCCTATAAGGTCTAAACCAATACTTGCGGCTAATTTCATATATTTGCTATTCATATGCTCAAAGTTAAAAATTATTAATTTTGTATTGCATTTAATAATCTCGCTAAAAATAATATTTTCAAGTGGAATTTAATCAATTTAAAAATAAAATAGCAACGCTTAAAGTACAAAAGTTAGGCGGGTTAAATGTACAATTTGAACTAGCTCCCTCGCTTCGCTTAAAATATGATGCAGCTAAAATAAAAGCGAGTAGTCCAAGGAAAGCTGCAGTTTTGGTCTTATTATATCCGGATGAAAAAGAAAACACAACATTTATCTTAATAGAAAGAGCTAGTTATAAAGGAACACATTCTGCCCAAATAAGTTTTCCTGGAGGAAAAAGCGACAAAACAGATTGTAATTTACAAGAAACAGCTTTAAGGGAAGCTTTTGAAGAAGTGGGTGTTGTTGTAAATTCTACTGGAATCATTAGAGAGTTGACAGCTGTATATATTCCGCCAAGTAATTTTTTAGCAACTCCTTATATGGCTTTTGTAGATAAAAAACCTTCATTTATTAGCAATTATGAAGTTGCAAATACCATTGAAGTTTTGGTGGAAGACTTATTGAATGAATCCTCTTTAACATCTGTAAATTTAACTACTTCTTATATGGAAAATACAGATGTACCTTGCTTCAAATTAAATGGTTACATAGTTTGGGGAGCTACAGCAATGATTCTTTCGGAAATTAAAGAACTTTTAAAGCACTAAATTTTATGATTTCTTTTGTAAATTCGCCTTTCATCTAGTATATAAATTAAATCCACAATGCCTTTAATTAAAAGAAACCCTTTTGGTCATATTTTATTTTTAAAAAAATTACTTATTAGGTTTTTTGGTATCGTTTCGCATGGAAGATACCGTAAATTTAACAGCTTACAGATAGAAGGTTCCGATATTTTAAGGGGTTTACCTGAAAGAAATGTGCTTTTCATTTCCAATCATCAAACCTATTTTGCGGATGTTGCAGCCATGTTTCATGTATTTAATGCAGCTTTAAGTGGTAGAGAAGATTCTATAAAAAATATCGGTTATATCTGGGATCCAAAATTAAACGTTTACTATGTTGCTGCTGGAGAAACAATGAAATCTGGTTTGTTGCCCAAAATATTTGCGTATGCAGGTTCTGTTTCTATAGACAGAACTTGGCGAAACTCTGGAAAGAATGTGAACAGACAAGTGAAAAATTCTGATATTTCTAATATTGGGAAGGCCATAAAAGATGGCTGGGTAATTACATTTCCACAAGGTACAACCACACCTTTTAGGCCCATCAGAAGAGGAACAGCCCACATTATAAAAACATTTAAACCGCTGGTAGTTCCAATTGTTATCGATGGTTTTAGACGTTCTTTTGATAAGAAAGGTTTGCGTGTAAAGAAACGAAACGTATTACAATCTATGGTAATTAAAGAGCCATTAGAAATAGATTATGAGCATGAAGATGTTGCAGGTATTATTAAAAAAATTGAATATGCAATAGAACAGCATCCCTCCTTTTTAAAAGTTTTATCGCCAAAAGAAGCAAAAGAATACTTGAATGAAGAAGTAATATTGAATAAACAACGTAAGTTTTGGAGCTCTTAATCTTTGTTTAGTTCAAACAACGTACCTTCTTTTCCAATAAAAAAACGATACGTATTGTGTACATCAGTGCAACGCATTTCAAAATCTGCTGTTCGCGTAACTTGATGCAATGCGCTTTTAGTCCTTCGGTATCCGCATTAAATTATTTTAACCGCACAGAAACAGAATCACCAAAAACAGCAATTCGTTTTCTGCGGATAAGCACAATCCAATAGAGGAAGTTGTACTCAAATTACAACTATTAGCATCCTGGGTAAAAGCATTTTCCTCATAAACAGCGCACCTAGAAGAATGATCGAATCAAATGCTTTTTATATTTCCAACGATATACTAGGCAACTAATATTTTGGTTTTCAACCTCAGCTCTAACACAAGGAATACACTATAAATAAGTTCCCTTAACTTTTCATTGAGCACCAAAAGTTTTCAATGTAAAAATTTGTTTAAAAGGATTATACTACGATTTTGCACTTAAATGAATGTACGATGCACCAGAAAAATGAAAAAAATAATAGGGGTACGCTCTTGCCAAAAATAAAATCGAGTAATTTATTATAAGTTAGTATTAAAAATGATCTTTATATTTTGGGCGCTATGTTTTTTTATGCTCCTTTTAAAATACGATCAATGGATCGTATTTCATTTTCAGAGAAAACAGTGTTTTTAATTGCTTTTACACTATCTATAATTTGTTCAGATTTACTGGCCCCAATTAGAACAGAGGTAATGCGATCCTCTTTTAAAATCCAAGAAATTGCCATTTGTGCTAAGGTTTGATTTCTAGTATTGGCAATCTCGTTTAATGCTTTAATTTTAGGAAGCATTTCTAACACTTGGTCAGTATTTAAAAAAGGGCTATCCTTTACAGCTCTTGAGTCTTTTGGTAATCCATTAATATACTTATCTGTTAACATTCCTTGTGCTAAGGGTGAAAAACAAATGGCTCCAATTCCTGAGTTTCCTAATAAATCTAATAATCCGTCTTCAATCCATCTATTAAATAGGTTATAATTTGGTTGGTGAATTAAACATGGAGTTCCTAAATCTTTCAATATTTTAAATGCTTTTTCTGCTTCTTTTGGTTGATAATTAGAGAGACCAACATACAAAGCCTTCCCCTGTCTTACCATTAAATCTAAAGTTCCCATCGTTTCTTCTAAAGGAGTTTCGTAATCTGGTCTGTGATGATAAAAAATATCGACATATTCCAAGCCCAATCTTTGTAAACTTTGATCTAAACTTGCAACTAAAAACTTTTTAGAACCTAAATCTCCATAAGGTCCAGGCCACATGCCGTAACCTGCTTTCGTAGAAACAAGGAGCTCATCCCTGTAGGAACCAAAATCTTTTTTCAATATTTTACCAAAATTTTTTTCTGCAGATCCAGGAGGTGGCCCATAATTATTTGCCAAATCAAAATGCGTAATTCCGTTATCGAAAGCAGTTCTTATAAGCTTTCTTGAATTTTTAAAATCAGCATCATCTCCAAAGTTGTGCCATAATCCTAAAGAAATTTCAGGTAATAACAAACCACTATTTCCTGTTCTTCTATAGTTCATTTTCTCGTAGCGATTTTCATCAGCTACATACTTGTTTTTTTTACTCATAAATTTGATATGCTTTTTCTAAATCCTAAAGCTGCTAACAATTCAACAATAGGAATAAATGGTAATATAAAAATTGCTTCTCCTGCGATGATCAGGGCAACATAGAAGCTACTTTATTTTTAGGTTGCATTTGCCGAAGATAATGCTTCTTTTAATATTGTTATTGGATGTTTTGCAATTCGTTCTGTTCCATCGAAAATTTGATGTCTACAACTAGTTCCCGCGGCTACAATTTCAGTTTCTGTTGGTGTATTTCTTATTTTTGGAAACAAGGTGTCTTCACCAACTTGCATCGAAAGATCATAGTGTTCTTTTTCATACCCAAAAGAACCAGCCATTCCGCAACAACCAGAATTGATAATCGTGACGGCATAATTTGTGGGAATATTTAAAACTTGGAAACTAGCATGGGTTCCAGACAATGCTTTTTGATGACAATGTCCATGAATCTTTAAGTTTCTTGCATCTTTCGTGAAAAAAGAAGCGTCTATATTTCCTTTCACAACTTCTTTCACTAAAAACTCTTCAAAAGTAAAAACATTTTTAGCTATTTTTTCTGCAGATTTTTTATCATCTGCCAATCGAATATATTCGTCTCTGAATGTTAATATTGCAGAGGGTTCCACACCAATTAAAGGAGTTTCTTCTGTAATTAAATCTTTGAAAATTGTAATATTTAAATTACAAACGGCTTTAGCCTCTTTTAGGAAACCTTTAGAAATAAAACTTCTTCCAGATTCTTCATGAGGTATCATTCGCAAATCATAGCCTAACTTTTCAAATAAATAAAAGGCATCTTTTCCAATTTCTACATCATAAAAGTTGGTGAATTCATCACAAAACAAATACACAATTTTTTTGTTTTTTGAGCGGGTCTGCTTTTGATGCCATTTTTTTAACGTTTTTGGTGCCAGTTTTGGCACCTTTCTTTTCTGCGCTACACCCATGATAGCTTTGGCAAAAGGAGTGCTTAAAATTGCATTTGTTAGGGCAGGAGCGATGCTTCCTAATTTGTTATACTTTACGTTGTTTGCAAATAATGTACTCCGAAAAGAATAGCCGTTTGTTTCTTGATATTGATATAAAAATTCTGCTTTCATTGTAGCAATATCCACATTACTTGGGCATTCAGAAGCACAAGCTTTGCAGCTTAAACATAGATCTAAAACATCTTTAAGTTCTTTAGAATCAAATTTATTAGCAGCGTTGTTGTTTGTTAAAACGTCTCGCAACATATTTGCTCTTGCTCTTGTGGTATCTTTTTCGTCTTTGGTCGCTCTGTAACTAGGACACATGGTTCCACCAGCTTCTACTGGTTTTCTACAATCTCCAGAACCGTTGCATTTTTCTGCAAGTTTTAAAATTCCTTCACTGTCAGAATAATCTTGAATGGTTGCAATTTCTGGCTCTTTTCTATCGGTTTCATAACGAAGACTTTCATCCATTGCAAAGGCATCTGTAATTTTACCTTTATTAAAAACATTGTTTGGATCAAAGGCCTTTTTGATTCGTCTTAACAAGTTGTAATTTGCAGTACCAATCATCAAAGGAATAAATTCGGCACGTACAATACCGTCTCCGTGTTCTCCACTGAAAGACCCTTTGTATTTTTTTACTAATTCTGCTGTCTCTGTGGTGATTTTACGAAACAACACAACATCTTCTTTTTTCTTTAAATTTAAAATGGGACGTAAATGCAATTCTCCAGCACCAGCGTGTGCATAATAGACTGCATTTTGCTGATATTTGTCCATAATTTGTGTAAACTCCTTAATGTAGCTTGGCAAATCTTCTAAAGACACGGCAGTATCTTCAATACAGGCGACTGCTTTTTTATCGCCAATCATATTTCCCAGAGCACCCAAACCCGCCTTTCTCAAATAATGAACTTTTGAAATGTCTGTACCCAATACTTTTGGATGGTGATATCCGAAGTTATTTTTCACTAAATCTGCAATCAAATTAGTTGCTAAGATTTCTGCATCTTCAATCGTATGAGCAGCAACTTCTAACATTAAAACCGCTTCAGGATCTCCTTGTAAAAAGAATCGGTTTTTTGCGAGATCACGGTTGTTTTTTGTACAATCTAAAATGGTTTTATCCATCAATTCGCAATTGTATAAATCGTGCTTCATTGCAATAACAGTAGCCAATAAACTATCATTAACACTCGTAAAATGAGAACATACCATGATACTTTCTGTAGGTGGTAAATTGTCTAATTGCACCGTCATTGAAGTAGAAAAAGCCAAGGTGCCCTCACTTCCTGATAAGAATTTTGCAACGTTTATGGTTGGGGCTGTTCCACCAAATAAATCGGAAACTAAAAATTCATCAACCGCATATCCTGTATTTCTTCTATGGATGCTTTCTTTCGGGAATTGTGCTTTAATTTCCTGTTGATTTTCTGCTAAAGAAAGTTCATCAAAAATAGCTTTATAGATTTTTCCTTCTTGAGAATCTTCTTTGGTTTTAGTTACGAATTCAGCAGATGTAATCTCCTTAAAAGTAACGGAACTTCCATCACTTAAAATAGCATCTATTTCTAAAACTTTGTCTCGAGTAACACCATATTTTATAGAAGTGCTTCCAGAGGAATTATTACCTACCATGCCGCCCATCATGCAGCGGTTAGAAGTAGAAGTATTGGGTCCGAAAAACAATCCAAAAGGTTTCAAATATACATTCAAAGAATCTCTAACAATTCCAGGTGCTAATTTTATGGTTTTTGCTTTTTCATCAAAGGAAATAATGTTTGTAAAATGTTTAGAAACATCCACTACAATTCCTTCACCAACACATTGTCCTGCTAAAGAAGTTCCTGCGGTTCTTGGGATTAATGTAGTTTCATTTTTTGTAGCAAAGTCAATTAAAATTTTGATGTCTTTTTCATCTTTTGGATACGCAACAGCCATTGGGATTTTTCGATACACAGAGGCATCAGTAGCATATAAAGTCTTGTGTAAACTATCAAAAAGTACATCACCCGAAAGTGAATTATGAAGTTGTTTTAAAACAGCATTTTGAATCATCAGATTTGGTAAATAAAAATTCTGTAACAAATATCAGCATAAATAAACCAATTTGAACCTTTAAAAATGTTCTTTCGCTATTTTTATTGATTCTATAGAAAAGGATTAAAAATATTGATGATTGCTAATTTTTAAATCTCCAAAAATTAGTTTTTATAGCTACTGTTTATGTAAATAACCCTTTTTACTTGGTTTTAAAAAGTATATTTGCAAAATAATTAGGAGAACATTAATAGGACATATCATTTCGCTACGTTTTGATAAAATGATACAACTTTATACACGTTTTTATACGCAGTGAACCAATTTCTAGCAAACAACTTAATGCATGTTTGCGAGTACATTCCTTTTTTTAACGCACGTTTTGCATATCTCATTAGTTTGCAATTCGTTTTAATGAAATATTAATTTATGAATTCAGAATTACAAATAAATAAACCAACGCCAACAATTCCTGGTGAAGAATTAATAAAGTTTGATAGCACTACAGATGTGAAGAAGACCATTTATGCGATGAAAGACGGTGCATCGGTTTTGATTACTGAATTTTATAGCAATGGGATGACGCTTTTAAAGGAGCTGCACAAGCATTTAAAAAACAGGTTACCCAATAAGACATTTTCCGAACAGCGGGCCTATAGAGCCGAATATTATAAATTGTCTAATCAAATTTTATTAGAAATTACAAACAGCGCAGTACGTGTCAAAAAAGCGCCTAGCATTGGTTGGTTAGAAAAATTATATCCAAATACAACTGCATTCTTTTTAACTTTTCCGCAAGTTCAAGGGTTAAATAGTGCTTGGCAATGGTATAAAAACGGAGTTTCGCTTCCAGTTTTAAGAAATAAAATTCATCCGTATTACGGAACTTACTTTCCTACACGTTTCGACCATTTAATATTGTTTGATAATTGGTTAAAACGTTATGAAGGACCAAAAAAATCTGCAATTGATGTTGGTATTGGGAGCGGTGTACTTTCTTTTCAAATGATACAACATGGTTTTCAGAAAGTTTTTGGAACAGACACGAATCCGAACGCTATTGTTGGATTAAAAGACTTTATGGGAGAAACGAAATTGTCTAGAAAGGTAGATTTGCACTACGGAAATCTTTTTGCTACTTTAGAAAAAGAGACAGAATTGATTGTTTTCAATCCACCTTGGTTGCCAGCAAATTCTAGCGTAGAAAATATAGACGAAGCTATTTATTACAATAAAAATTTATTTCCTAAGTTTTTCGCAGAGGCGAACAATAGGTTGTCAAAAGATGGAAAATTAGTTGTTTTATTCTCTAATTTAGCAGAGATCACGAAGGTTTCAAAAGAACATCCAATTGAAAAGGAATTGGCTAAAGATGTTCGTTTTAAATTAGAAAAGTGTTTGAAGAAAACAGTGAAACTTGCTTCTGATAAAACAAAAAGAGACCAACATTGGCGTGGTACTGAAGAAGTACAACTATGGGTATTGGTGAAGAAATAAAAGTTTTAAAAGACAAAAAGCGATAAAACAGTAAAATAACTTTATGTTTTATCGCGCTCTTTTGAAAGATAAATCATGGGGTGGTTAGGCAGTCTCTCGTGTTCAATAATAATTTGAGGAATTGTTTTTTTAAATTTAATAGTTAAGAAAGATAAATTTAGTTCAAAATTTTGTTATCTATATTATTTCTCTGATACTCAATATTATTTTTAGCATTTAAAAAATTCTTAATATCTTTTTTATTTTTACCAAGTTTTTGCAATGCCAAAATGGGATTTGAGAGTGTATTTATATTGAATTAAAGCGCTTTTAAATTCAAAAACAGCTTGCTCATAATTGCCAAGTTCATATTTTCGGATACCTAAACAAGCAAAAGTGTGAATATTCACCCTGCCTTTTTATTGTTTTTAACATAAAGGTTGAAAGCTTTATGCTCTTCTTTTTTCCAAAATAGCAGGCTTCTCATATAAAACCGATATTTTACCTAAAGGAGCGTCCATGAAACTTGGTGTTCAATTAGGGAGTCGATTAAAATCGGATACTGCATTGGCAGAATCACATTTTATCAATCTAACCCAACCTCTATAGGCGATATGTAAAGATGGCTTTAGTGCTACAGCTCTGTTACAGAGATACACCCTTTATAAAAGCCTCCAGCTTTCTTAAATGTATGGATAGCGTATTGCACATACACGTCACTGTTTTTAACTTCAAAATTTCTATTTTACCAGCGTTTTCATGCCTCTTTGAAATCATTTTTTTTCTTTGAAATGGCTACAAATAACCAGACTAATTCCCAAAATAAAAATTATAGGAGCCCTGATTCCAGCTATTTTAAAGAACTTCATCAATGCGTCCGTTTTTAGTGGTTCATCTTATTGAAGAACACGTTTTAGTTTCTGTATCCTGCTTATAACCTTCCAAACTTTTTGAAATATATTCAAGCTGTTCAATTCGCTTTCCACTATTAAATTCTATTGGTTCTATTCTGTGTCTATTTGAAAATTTTCTTGATTACAATAGTTTCCATATGTATCTCAATTGAACCTCAAAGTTATAAAACCATTTTTTGGTTTAATATTAGTTGCTACTATTTTAAGAACACTAAAAGCTTTACATATGGCTATGTCTTCTCTTTCAATTCTGGTGTTATGAAAATTCCCAAGCCTTGTTGCTGTCTCATATGGAAAAGAATATTTTTTACAATCTGTTTTATTTTTGGAGCAGGAAAAAATAAAGAAATTGCAACTATTAGAAGAGACTTAAATGGAAATCATTCATTTTTTACACCATTATCCTTTAATTTAACCATCGTTAATTGATGAGGATAAAGTTTTTTTTGATGAAAACAGAAAGTGTAAAAAAAACTATTTTTTTACACTTTCTACCAATTCTAAATTATTCACAGATGTTTTAGTAGTAAAAACACCATAATTAATAATTACGGTTTTCTTTTCGATTTTATCAATGGTTCCAACAGAATTAGAATCTTTAATTCGAACTCTGTCATTTATTTTGTACAGATAAGTAGCCTTTTCTTCCGCAATTTTTACATCGGCTATTTTCTTTTCTTTCCGAACGTCCACTACTTTTTCTAAAACTTCTTTCTCCACTTTTTGAATAACCTCTTGCAGCTGTTTTTCAACAACTTTTGCAACTTTTTTCTGAGACTTTGATTTTGGAGTTAATGGATTTTTCTTTGCATATTTGACCTTTTCATCAGCTACCCATTTGTTGAAATTTGTGTTCAGTTCTTTTTTGTTATTGCTTTGAAAGAATTTATTTAAAAACTCGTTGATTTTACGACCTAAAGAAAGCATCCTTTGGTTATTGTCATACAACTCTTGAAATCCGGCTAATTTTAGCTGAATTTTATCTTCCTTTTCTTGTAAACTCTCTAAATGTTCTTGTCCTTGTCGCTTTTGTTTGGCAAGGTTCTCAGAGTTTCTTTGCAGCGTGTTTCTTTCTTTTTGCAATTTAGAAATGGTTTTATCTAAACGTACTTTTTCTGTATCTACACGCTTTTTTGCTCTGTTTATAATATTAAACGGAATTCCATTTTTCTGCGCTACTTCAAAGGTAAAAGAACTTCCTGCTTGCCCAACAAACAATTTGTAAAGCGGCTCTAAAGAGCGCTCATCAAACTGCATGTTTGCATTGGTTACATTTTCTAATTCGTTTGCCAACACTTTTAAGTTGGAGTAGTGGGTGGTAATAATTCCGAAGGCTTTTTTCTCATAAAACTCTTCTAGGAAAACTTCTGCTAAGGCTCCTCCTAATTCTGGATCTGAACCCGTACCAAATTCATCAATTAAAAACAGTGTACTTTCATTACATGTTCTTAAAAAATTACGCATATTCTTTAAACGGTAGCTGTAAGTACTCAGTTGATTTTCTATTGATTGATTGTCTCCAATATCTGTTAAAATTGCCTCAAAAACGTACGTTTGACTACGCTCATCGACAGGGATTAAAATACCACTTTGCAACATTAATTGCAACAGACCGATGGTTTTAAGCGTGATACTTTTTCCACCAGCATTTGGTCCAGAGATTACAATAATCTGTTGTTTCTCATTCAATTCTATCGACTGAGAAATGGTTTCTATTTCTTGAGCATTATTTTTACGCCATAAAATAGGATGTACTGCATTTTTAAAGAAAATTCTCTTTTCTTTGGTTATTTTCGGTAAAACCGCATTCATTTCTCGTGCGTATTTCGCCTTTGCTCCAATCACATCCGTATGCACCAAAAAGGCTAAGTATTCTTCTAAAAGTGATGTAAAAGGACGAATCTTTTCTGATAATGTTCGCAATATTTTAATAACCTCTTGCTTTTCTTCATAGACTAGATTTTGAAATTCTCTGCTATAAGCAAGCGTTGCTTGTGGCGCGATATAAACAATTTTACCAGACTTTGAAGATCCCAATAAACTGCCAGCAATTTTTCTTCTGTGCATTGCAGAAACAGCCAAAACACGTTGGTTGTCTACTACCGTTTCTTTAATGTCATCTAAATAACCAGCGCCAATCGATTTTGAAAGTGCACTCGAAAAACTGGCACCAATTTTACCTCTAATATTGTTAATATCTCTTCTAACTTGTTTTAAAACAGAAGAAGCATTGTTTCTTACTTCACCCGAAATATCGATAATTTTTTTAATTTCGTCATCTACATACGTCGTAAATTCTATCCGCTGAGAAAGGGCATAAAATGTAGGAAATTGAATTTGAAACTTTTTAAAAAACTTAATCAATTCGTTCACTGTTAAAGAGGTCGTTGCAATTTTTAAAAAAGCAGCTGTTTCTATAAAACTATTTTCAATGGCCAAACGTTTTACGCTTTCGGTGACGTTGTCATAACCATGATTTGGCACTCGGTTTTCACTTTGAAAAGAAGAGAGGTATTCATTTACCAAATCCAACTCTTTAAATAGCTGTTTTCTGGAAGGTATTGGTTGTATTTCAAGCACGCTTTCTTTTCCTAAACCAGAAATACAATGTTCTGAAACATGCTGTAAAACCGTTGAAAATTCTAAATCTTGTAATGTTTTTTCTGAAATATTAGTATTCAATTTTGTAGATTTGATGTTTTAAAGAGGTCTGTTTGTTCGCAGTATAATACACATTTATGGCACTACGTTGGTTTCTTCTAGTATCCGGCAGCAAGACTTCTTTTGTTTCGTTTAGTATTACTGCAAAAATAATAAACAATGGAGTTAAAAGTAGTGAATAGCTGGAAAAATATTTTACAAAATGAGTTCAAAAAACCATATTTTACGAAATTGGCCGATTTTGTAGCTTCAGAATATAAAAGTCACTATTGTTTTCCTAAAAAAGAATCCATTTTTGCGGCATTTGATTTTTGCTCTTTAGACGATTTAAAAGTGGTAATCATTGGTCAAGATCCGTATCATGGAGAAAACCAAGCAAATGGTTTGTGTTTCTCTGTAAAAGAAGGAACGAAACTACCACCTTCTTTAGTCAATATTTTTAAAGAGATTGCTATTGATTTGAATCAAAACCCACAGCAAAGCGGTAATTTAGAGAAATGGGCAAAACAGGGTGTTTTATTACTAAATGCTACGTTAACTGTAAGAGCACAAGAACCAGGTAGTCATCAAAATAAAGGTTGGGAAACGTTTACTGACGCCGTTATTAAAGAGATTTCTAACAAAAAGGAAAATATTGTTTTTTTACTTTGGGGAAAATTTGCTGAACGTAAAAAAATATTAATTGCTACGGATAAACACCAAATTTTTATAGCTCCACATCCTTCGCCTTTGGGCGCTTGGCGTGGCTGGTTTGGGAGTAAACACTTTTCTAAAACGAATTTATTTTTGAAAGAAATAGGAGCGAGGTCTATCAATTGGTAGCTTTTATAGCGAAGATGTTTTCAGTAGCTGCCTGTAAAAGTGTACGAATTTTAATACGAGCGCATTGAAAAGTTACCACTCTTTAAAAGAGAGGTCTATTAAATTTTAAATAAAAAAGTAGGGCACTTAGAATGCGTCTGTCTGGTCTAGTATAGTGCTATTGTTTATTGATGCGTCTGCCAAGCCACAAGGTTTGGAAGTGCTTCTGCAAGAAGAGAAGCAAGCTATTCCTATGCTACAGATTGCAATGAAGAGTGTCTTTTTCATTCTGAATATTTTTAAAAGTTAAAGCTACATGTTTTATATGAATTTGCTTGAATTTTCACTCTTTTTTATAACGTTGAAACGAACCATTTTATTCTGAATGCGTGTAATTAAATTTTTAGTGATCGGTTTTCCTTCATTCCATTTGGTGATTTTTAGCCATTTTTGAATATCTTCTAACTTTTGCTCATATCTTTCCGCCAGTATTTTATCAATATTTTTGATGTTCTTAAAGTCTTTCGTTTGGTCATTTATAATATCTAAAACCTTTTTTACTTCCTTGGGATGCTTTTCTAACACTTCATTTCTAACGGCAATAACAAAACAAGGCCAAGGCGTTGGACAATTGCCTATTCTTCTAAAAGTACCATTGTCTACCAAAGGTTTTGTTGTAAACCGTTCCCACATAAAATAGTCTGCTGCTCCGGTGGTTAAAGCATCAATTCCTCCTTGTAAGTTATCGACAACTTTAAATTTTAAGGTTGTCACATTCCAACCTTGGTTAAACGCATTTACAATTGCCATTAAATGAGAGCCAGAACCAAACCTGCTAATGGCAATTACTGCGTGCTCTAAATCTTGAATGTTTTTAAATTTGGATTTTGCTCCTACATGAATTCCCCAAATTAAGGGAGATTTTACAAATGTCTGCACAATTTTAGAAGGGTTTCCTTCCGCAATATCTTTAATGATTCCTTCTGTTAAAACAATTGCAATATCAACGTCTCCAGAACGCAAAGATGTACACATTTCTCCAGTTCCTCCTGGGAAATCTTGCCATCTAAGATTGATGTTTTCTTGCGTGTATTCTTTGTTTTTTAAAGTTAAGTACCAAGGATAATTAAAATGTTCAGGTACGCCACCAACCTTTAGATCCGTCATTTATGCAATTAATTTATTTAACGAATATTCAATTAAATCTTCGACTACTTGTTTATAATCTTTGCTAAAAGAACCATTTGCTCTATTTGCAATAATAGCATTCATAGAAACCGCATGATGCCCTAATAATTTAGATAAACCGTAAATGGCAGAAGTTTCCATTTCTAAATTGGTTATTCTATTTCCACCAAAGTTAAAGGAATCTATTTTCGCATTCATATTAGCATCTTGCAAAGGCAAGCGCAAGACTCTTCCTTGAGGCCCATAAAAGCCGCCGGCAGTTGCTGTAATGCCTTTAAATATTTTTTCTGACATTAATTTTTGTGCCAGTTCGCTATTATTTTCAATTAAAATAGGGTGCGATTTTTTTAGACTCCAAGAAGTATGTTTTACAAAAGAATCTTCAATTTCTGGATTCGAAATTCCTTCAACTTGATAGGAGTGCAGCATGCCATTTAAGTCTAAAGCATAAGAACTCATTAAGAATGAATCCACGGGAATGTCTGCTTGTAAAGAACCAGAAGTACCAATTCTTACAATATTTAAAGCCGTTAAATTTGTTTTTGGCTGTCTTGTCTTTAAATCGATGTTTACCAAAGCATCTAATTCATTGAGCACAATATCGATGTTATCTGGTCCAATTCCTGTAGAAATTATAGAGAGTCTTTTGCCTTTGTAAAGCCCTGTAGCTGTCTTAAACTCTCTCTTTTGAGTCGTAAATTCAATGGAATCAAAGCGTTCTGTAATCTTATCAACTCTATCTTGGTCGCCAACAAAAATAATATCGTTTGCTATGTTTTCTGGTTTTAAATTCAAATGGTATACACTGCCATCTGGATTTAAAATTAATTCAGATTGTTCTATCTTCATGTTTTTTTTTTATCCTCCAACTCTTTTTACTTTAAAACCTTTGGCTTTCAGCATTGTCATTATTGTATCTCTAAAATCTCCTTGAATTATAATTTTATCATCTTTAAAACTACCGCCCACTGAAAGTTTTGTTTTAATTTCTTTTGCTAAAATTTTAAAATCGGAAACTGCACCAGTGTACCCTTCTAGAATGGTAATTGGCTTGCCTTTTCTTTTTTCATATTTACAGATAATGGGATCGTCTTGCAACCAAATAGTAGAGGTTTCCTTTTTTGGCTCTAATTTTTCCTCATGCTCTGGAAATATGTTTTTTAATTGATCTTTTAAATCCATAATAGTTTCTCTTTAATTTTACCAATAGCAGGAACTCAACCCTCTTGTTACGAGTTTTATTTTCTATCAGTTAAAAGCAGACTCTTGATCTATTTTCTTTACTTTTTCAATCCTAATTCAATCAGACGTTGGTCTAAAAATTCACCAGAAGTAATGTCTTCAAATTGTTTTGGATTTTCTGCATCGATACAATCTTCTAAAACATCTAACTTCATTTCTGATATTGGATGCAAAAAAAATGGAATGGAATATCTAGAAGTTCCCCACATTTCTTTTGGTGGATTGGTAACTCTGTGAATCGTGGATTTTAGTTTATTATTACTATGTCTTGCCAACATATCTCCAACATTAATCATTATTTCATCTGGTGCTGCCATGGCATCAATCCATTCTCCGTCAAGGTTCTTAACTTGCAAACCTTTTCCTTGCGCACCCATTAATAGGGTAATTAAATTAATATCTCCGTGGGCTGCAGCTCTTTCTGCTCCTTTTGGTTCTGTTGCTATTGGCGGATAATGTATAGGACGTAAAATACTGTTTCCATTTCTAATATAATGATCGAAATACGTTTCTTCTAAATCTAAATGCAAGGCCAAAGAACGCAGCACATATTTGGCCGTTTTTTCTAGCATTTTGTAGGTTTGCTTGCCAACTTCGTTAAACTTTGGAAGTTCATTTACAAGTACATTTTCTGGATACTCTTTTGTTCTTTCGGCGTCACCTTCTACGTATTGACCAAAATGCCAAAATTCTTTTAAATCGGCTTCTTTTTTACCTTTAGCAGATTCTTTACCAAAGGAAACATAGCCTCTTTGTCCGCCAATTCCTGGTATTTCATATTTCTCTTTTACTGCTACTGGTAAATCAAAAAAGTTCTTTATTTCTCGGTATAAATCATCTATTAAAGTTTCATCTAAAAAGTGTCCTTTCAATGCTACAAAACCTATGGTTTCGTATGCTCGACCAATTTCATTTATAAATTTTTGTTTTCTACTTTTATCGTCAGATAAAAAATCTGCTAAGTTTACACTTGGTATTTTATTCATGGTGGTGTTTTTTTATTAAAAAGAAATTTAAAGTTACTAAAAAAAGAGTGATTAAGAAAGGCATTTTACTTTTTTGAAAATGGAATTAGATAACTTACTGTATAATTGAAGCCAAATCCGGTGTTACTTTCAAAAATTCTATTAAATCCAGGGGCAAATAAGGCTTTAAACCCTTCTGGCTCTTTTACACTCATTAAAACTTTATAAGAGACACTAAAACCGATAAATAAATTTTTAAAAGTTTCTGCCTTTAAACCAATCATTAATTCTGACCAATGTGCATTTAAATTAGTTGCAGTTCTTTCGGTTGTATTTAGATCTGCACGAAAATAATTACCATTTTCTGCATCTGAAATATTGGGAGTGTAACTGTTTAAAGTTTGATCAAATAAACTAAAACCGTACCGATACCCAACAAAAATCTCATTATTCATGTCTAACCAATTATTATAAGCATTTAGATTGACTCCTAAACGCATATAATTTCCTTTTGAAGTTGAATTAGAATAATCTTCGATACTGGTTTTTTCTTCATGACCTAACTCCACAGCCACATATACGTTTTTTTTTATTCTATAATCAGCCAAAACTTCATACCCTATGTAATTGCCATCGAAGGCTCCCAATAGGGGTCTACTTATGTCTATTCCTAGACGCAAGCCGTAATTTGTTTTATAAACAAGCGTGTCTTTTTCTTTTGCAGGAATAGTATCTTTTTTTTGTTCTTGAGAGAAGTTTTCAGTCACAACAAATAACAAACAAATGCTAATGAAATATTTGTACATGTGCTTTGTTTTGATCATCCAGATTACTAATAGTTGTGGGTGTAAAAGCTGTTATCCAAGAGTTTGCACTTGAAGAAAAGGCTATGTTTTTAAAAATCACTTTAAAACCGCAAGAACGTGAAACAAACTCCTCTTCGGTATCATATATAATACTAAATGTTGCAATTTCATTATTGATAGTTGCGCCATTTTCATCATTTCTTTTCAATATATACACAGTTTCTGCTGCTAAATAATTTAAAGGAATTGAAATATTATTAGAGGTCTTATTTACAAAAAGACTGTCTTTTTCACCTTCTGCTATGATAGAAAATCGGGGTACGTTTTTCAAAGTTTCTCTGTTGGTATCGTCATAAAAATCTATTATTAATTTAGAGGTAACAGGATTTTGTATGCAGAAATCATCTTTTTCGCAAGCAAAGACAACAAGAAGCAACAATAATAAAGTGATTTTTTTCAAAGGTTAAAAATAAGAATTAGGTTGTTTTTATTGAATTACTCTTCTTCAACTTCTACAATTTTATTAATTGCAGCTGCTAATTTAAAATCTAATTCTGTAACACCTTCAGCATCATGTGTGGTTAAAGTAATATCCAATGTATTGTATACATTAGTCCATTCTGGATGGTGATTTAGTGCTTCACACTCAAATGCAATTCTGTTCATTGCAGACATACAATCTTTAAAGTTATCAAACTCAAAATCGGTATGCAAAGCATTGTCAAAATATTCCCATTCTAAAAGTGCTGGTAATTGTTTTTCTATTTCGAATTCTGTTAATTTTTTCATGATGTGTGTTTTAGACTACTAATATATAAGGATTCTTTTGAATATTTATTGCCTTATGTAGTAAATTTCTCTTAATTGTGATACCTAGGGAGATCAATTAAAGGTTTTAAAAATTTAAATGTCTTTATTTAAAATTGTTTTTGATACATCACACTAAAAAGTGTAACAATCAAACCCACAATTTGTTAGTTGCTTTAAATAACTAATTTTTTTCAAACAATGCTACCGTCTCTATATGAGAAGTATGTGGAAATTGATCTACCAAACTTATTTTTTTAATTAGATAACCTGCAGCTCCTAACATTTCCGTGTCTCTCGCCTGTGTTGCAGGGTTGCAAGAAACGTATACGATTCTGTCTGCATTTAATTTGATTATTTTTTGCAGGGTTTTTGGGGCAATTCCTGCTCTTGATGGATCTAAAATAATGGTTTTTATCTTATTTTCATATGCTGGATGCGCAGTTAAAAATTTTCCTACATCTGCAGCGTAAAATTCCAAGTCATCAATCTTATTTCTTTTTGCATTTTTCTCTGCATCTTCAATAGCAGAAGCAACAATATCTACCCCAATAATTTTAGCATTTTCACTTTTAGAAGCTATAATTTGTCCAATTGTTCCAGTACCACAGAATAAATCCATCACCACCGTATTGTCTACTTTTGTTTTGTCTTCTAAAACATATTCTACTACTTTATTGTAGAGTTTCTCTGCACATTTAGGGTTTGTTTGAAAAAAGCTCTTCATACTGATTTCAAAATCTAAGCCTAATAATTCCTCTACAATTTTGTCTTTTCCAAACACTAAATCTAAACTTCCGGCAGTCGCAATTGTTCTATCGCCAGTTTCGTCATTTATAGTGTGTAACAAACCTGCCAAACGTTCTCCAAAAATGTCTTTTAGAAAGTTGGCGAATTTTTGGAGGTCAAATTTATCTAATTCAGGAGAAGTCGTGACTAAATTACACAATAACTCGTTTGTTTTAAAAGATTTACGGACTACAAAATAACGAAAGAAACCCGTTCTCTTTGGTCCATGCCAAGGATCTAAACCTGTTTCGATGCAATATTGTTTGATGTTTTTTAGATTGTCTTCCATTTGTTTGTCAAACAAACCAGAATCTTTGTCTAAATTATCTCCCATCCACCAGACGCCTCGTCTTTTAAAACCTAATGTAAATTCGTCTTTATCTCTTTTTGTAACTCTATCATATCCAATTGCAGAGAACCCATATTCCATTTTATTTCTGTAATGAAATACGTTTGGTGAAGTAACAAATTCGTCAAATACAGCTGCTATATTTTCTACTTTACCTATTTTTTTAAACAGTGAAAGTGTACTTTCTTTTTTATATTGATGTTGCAATTCTATTGGAAGCTGTATGTAAGGTGCGCCAGGAATGTCTTGATAGGGAACTTCAATCTCATCTTCGGAAGCTTCCAAAACATCAACTAATTTTGCTTCCGCATAATTTTTACTTGTTTTACTAATCTGTGCTTTTACCAATTGCCCAGGTAGTGTATTTGGTACAAAAATTACAAAACTTCCTTCCTCTGAACGAATTCTTGCAATCCCTTTTCCTCCAAAAGCGTAATCTTCAATTTTTAACTCTAAAACTTGATTTTTTTTTACGAATTTATTGCGTTCTCTGCGTGGCATTTTCAAATATTTTGGATTGCAAAATTAGGAAAAGTTATTGACAGACTACCAATGAATATTATTTATGTTAATCGGGAATGCAATCGTGATTTGTTCCTACAGGAATATAAGTGGCAATAACTGAAATTAGATTTTTACTATTGTCGAAATGGTAAGTAAAATTCTATTTTATTGTTCTTGCAGTTTGGAATATGTGCACGTGATTGAAACGGCATCCTTTTCTGAAGTATGAAAAAAAGATACCGCAGATAGCGAGGTCTCCAAGGAACGCTTATACTCTGATACCTGCATTAAGAAAAGAGTTAATTATTTTAACTACTTTTGTAAAACTTCGGGGATGATTTCTTTCCCACGCTGAATTTTCGAAACTTCGGAAGGATAAAGGTAGAACAGGAATGGTTATTTAATTATAAACATTTAAAATTACAATTATGGCTGTTTTAAAAACATTAACGTCGCAAGAAGCGATTGCACTAGAAAATAAACACGGAGCACACAATTATCATCCACTTCCAGTGGTTCTGAACAAAGGAGAAGGCGTGCATGTTTGGGATGTGGAAGGAAAAAAATACTACGACTTCTTGTCAGCGTACTCAGCTGTAAATCAAGGGCACTGCCATCCAAAAATTGTGGATGCAATGACAAATCAAGCAAAAACACTGAGTTTAACTTCAAGAGCTTTTCACAATGATATGCTTGGGAAGTATGAGAAATTTGCCACTGAATATTTTGGTTTCGATAAGTTATTACCAATGAATACCGGTGCAGAGGCTGTAGAAACTGCGTTAAAAATTTCTAGAAAATGGGCATATGAAGTAAAAGGAATTGAAGAAAATAAAGCAGAAATAATTGTCTGTGAAAATAATTTTCACGGAAGAACTACTACGCTTATTTCTTTTTCTAATGATGAAGTTGCCAGAAAGAATTTTGGACCGTATACCAAAGGTTTTATTAAAATTGAATATGACAATTTACACGCTTTAAAGGATGCACTAGAAAGTAGTAAAAATATTGCTGCGTTTTTGGTGGAACCAATCCAAGGTGAAGCTGGAGTGTATGTACCTTCTGAAGGATACTTGGCGACTGCAAAAGAAATGTGTGCTGCACATAATGTATTGTTTATTGCAGATGAAGTACAAACAGGAATTGCAAGAACAGGACGGTTATTAGCTACTTGTGGAAATTGTTCTTGTCCAGAGAAAAACTGCTCTGGAACTCCAGAAACGAAAGCAGACATTTTAATTTTAGGGAAAGCCTTAAGTGGTGGTGCATATCCTGTTTCTGCTGTTTTGGCAAATGATGCTGTTATGGATGTTATTGGTCCAGGTAATCACGGTTCTACATTTGGTGGGAATCCGATTGCTGCAGCTGTTGCGATGGCTGCTTTAGAGGTGGTTGCTGATGAAAAATTAGCAATTAATGCAGACAAATTAGGAAATATATTCAGACACGAATTAACAGAGTTTTGTAAAGAAAACGAGTTGGTAATTTCGGTAAGAGGAAAAGGATTGTTAAATGCAATTTTAATAAATGATACTGAAGATAGTTCTACCGCTTGGGATATTTGTATGAAGCTGAGAGATAACGGTTTGTTAGCAAAGCCAACACATGGTAACATTATTCGTTTTGCACCGCCTTTAGTAATGACGGAGGCACAATTAATGGATTGTATTTCTATTATTAAAAACACAATTTCTGAGTTTCAGAAATAAAAAGTCATCAACATATTTAAAAAGCCATAAATTTAATATTTATGGCTTTTTTACTTTAAATATTAAATTGACTATTTTTGAGTACTTAACTAAAATGAATAAAGATGCAAAATGCAATTACAGAATTAGAGCAAATCACTTTAACCAGTAGCGCTAAAAATTTCTTAAGAGAAACCGCAAAATGGGCTAAATTCCTATCAATTGCAGGATTTATAGCTTTAGCATTAATGCTGATGGGTAGTTTTTTTATAAGTGCCTTTTATCATACGCTGCCGCAAGCAGATCTCATTCCTTTTGATTTGGGAATCGTGGTAACTCTAATCTATATTGTAGTTGCTCTTATTTATATTTTTCCAGTTTATTATTTATATCAGTTTTCTGCAAAGATGAAGGAAGCGTTGATTTCTAAAGATGATGCAGTTTTAGTAACTGCTTTCGAAATGCTTAAATCTCATTATAAGTTTATTGGAGTTTCTACAATTATAACGCTTTCAATATATGTTTTGTTAGCAATCATTATTTTTTCAGGTGTATTGTCTGCTGCGTAAAAATAACGAGCTGTTGCGCAAAGACAAAAGCAATTTGCCTCCTTTTCTTTATTTAATTTTTCTTTTTTTTCTTGCCGAACAGACTACCTAAGACATTTTTCAACTTATCTTCTGGTGTGTTTTTTGTTTTTGTTTTTGTTGCATCTTTTTTAGTGCTGCCAAAAAGTAGTTTTTTCAATGTATCTTTTCCTTTATTTAATAAGCTTTGTTTTTGTTTTTCTACAATATTCTTTAGTAAGCCAGTTGTTGCCTTTTTAATGTCTGAAGAAAAATTAGGGCTCGAAAAAGTACCTGCTAAGGCACCATTTATAGGAATACTTTTAATGGTTGCCGCATCTTTTGGCATTAACTGTGCAAGTGCATTTGTAACTGTATTTCCTAAATACTTTACAGGAACATCAAAGGCAATGTTATAATTCATTGAGTTATCGAAACCATGGGTACCGCCAATTTTAATGCCAATATCTTTGTAATTTAGATGGAAAGGTTTTACATTTACTTGACCATCTTTAAAAGAAAATAAAGCACTTGCTTCGTTTAAATTAAGTTTGCTTACATCTAAAAAATCAACTTTAGAACCTAATAAGCTTAGTGTTTTCGAATTGTTTGGTTTTAACTTTGTATCTAATAATTGCCCTAATAAATCACCAGAAATAGATTTTAAATTGGGGGTCATATCATCCTCTAAATTACCAGAAACTTTTATCGTAGCATTTATTTTTCCTTCAATTATCTTTGCAATAGGAGCAATCGCTTTTAACATTTCTAAACTGCTAAAAGAATCTGCAATATTCAATTCCTTCAGGTTTAAATCCATTGTAAACTTCGATTTTTCCATTTTGGTAGAAATGATGCCGTCAAAACCAAGATTACCACCAAACACAGATGATTTTAAGTTTTTCAAACGAACTGTCTCATTTTTTATGAAAATATTTCCAGAGACATTTGTCAAGTTGATATTGTCATACATCACTTGGTTCGCAGAGGCATTTAAAACAATGTCTAAAAAAGCAGGAATTTTTAAGCGTGTTGTTTCTTCTTGTTTTTCAGTAGTAATTTTACTTTTTGTAAGAAAATCTTCGACCTTAAAATTTTTTGATTTCAAGTTGAAATTTCCCTTTAATTTCTGCTCTTTAAAAAGATATCCGTAAAAGTTTGTTAAATTTCCTTGAACTGTTACATCGGAAGCTCCTGTTTTTGCTCTAAATTCATTTAATAGTATGGTATTGGTATTAAAAGTAACCGAAGTTTTCTCAATATAAAAAGGGTTTGCAACATCTTTACTATTGAATTTAAAATTAGAAAGGGTAATATTTCCTTTGTTTTTTATGTTTTGATAGTTTCCCTTTTCAATAGATTTCATATCAAATTGTGTCCTAAAATCTGCTTTTAGAACCCCTTTTAATTGGTTTTCTATAGCAATCGGATATACTTTATTAATATTATCTAGGTTCATGCTTCCTTTTACTGTTAAATTTACAGTAGCATTGTCTGTAAGGTTTGTAACATTTCCAAACGCGCTAAAAATATCATTCTCTAATTTAAAGGAAGTATTATTTACGGCTACATGCGTGTCTTTTAAAAATCCTGTTGTGTTGATAATATTTACATCAATATTAATGTTGTTTACAGCTTTTGGTAAATCAGCATATTTAAACATCGCATTTTTAGAGATAAAAGAAATGTCAAAAGTAGGAATAGTGGTTTTAGAAAAAGTTCCTTTAATAGCTCCTTTTAAATCAAATTTTCCTTCAGTTTTAATGGTGTTTAGATTCCCAGAATATTTTTTTGGCAACAATGCCAATAAATTTTTAAAGGTTGATGTAGGTGTTTTAAACGTCATATCATAGACCTGATTTTCTTCAATCAACTGAATAAAACCATCAAATTTCAAGGGTAGTTGATTAATAAAACCTGTGTTTTCTTTAAAGGTACATGTGCTGTTTACTAAATCGATCCCTAAAACAGCATCTAACTTTATGTTTACATTCTTTAAATAATTTACATTTTCCATTTTTAAAGAGATCTTGGCAGTTGTTTTCGTATCCAGATCTAAAATATTATTTGAAAAATGACCCTCTCCAGAATGGTAAATACTGTTTACGGCCAATTTTACTTGTGAAGTTTCGTCAAAAAAAACAAAGTCAATATTTTCTAATGCATATTTATTTATAGACAAAGACAAGGAATTTTCTGATGATTCTGATACTACATTATTCTTTTTAGCAATGTCAAAATTACCAAGACTCTCTTTGTTAAAAAGAATATTGATAGCACCGTTTGCTATGGAAATGCTGTTGATTTCTAAAGGTTCCGTTCCGGTATTAAAAAGCGATGTTAGCTTTAAGGTGAAGTTAATTTTTTCAGCATTAAATAAAGTATCTCCTAAAAAGGGTGCTTTATTTATGACAGCAACTTCTTGTACGCTGAGACTTGCAAAAGGAAAGTTTCTAAACAAGCTTACATCTGGCTCTTTGAAAGTAACCGTTGCATTTATAGTGTTATTGATGCTGCTTGACACCATTGACACGATTTTATCCTTAAATAAAAAAGGAATCGTACTCAATGTAATTAATAAAACTAAAATTATAGAGAGGCTCCATTTTAGTATTTTCGTTCCTAAATAGGAATTCTTTTTTTCTTTCATTGTACGTATATATTTATTTAAAAATAGTTACATAAGTTTTGAGTACTATTTCATATGTTTACTTGATACTATTCGTCCTATTTGAATTTGTCACTTTCGCTATGCTATTTTTCTGAATTATAGCAATCTTTTCAAGTGTCTAGTTTCCCAGAGAATTAAAGAACTTTCTACTTTATATGCATTATAAAGGGCGTACTAAAAATAGTGTTTAATTTTATTGCTAGCCTCTTGCGGTGTTTTTTTTAATTCTGGATATAGCTACAAACATGTCTCTTTTTTCACCCTGTTTTAGTTCATTACAAATTTAGTAAATTGTGATGATATATAAATCATTTAAAAATGAGAGCATTATTAACAACAACTATACTTATAAGCCTTATTTTTGCAACCGCTTGTAAAAATGAAAATATGAAAAATATAGATACCAAGACACCGACAGCAGAGAAACAACCCAGTAAATTAGAAAAGCACGGCGATGTTCGAATAGACAACTATTTTTGGATGCGGTTGTCTGATGAGCAAAAACTTGCGGATGTAAAGGATGTTCAAACCCAAAAGGTAATTAACTATTTAGAGGAGGAAAATACGTATCACGACAAGGTTACAGCATTTTCTAAGAATTTTGAAGCACAATTATTCGAAGAAATGAAAGGTAGAATTAAAGAAGATGATTCTTCTGTACCCTACAAAGACAACGGGTATTTCTATATAACACGTTTTGAAAAAGGAATGCAATATCCAATTTATAGCAGAAAGAAAAGCAACTTAGAAGCAGAAGAAGAAATTATCTTTAATGTGAACAAGTTGGCAAAGGATTTTGATTATTTTCAATTGGGAGGTTTAAATATTTCTAACAACAATAAATTAGCAGTCTTTGCAACAGATACCGTTAGTAGAAGACAGTATTTCTTGCGAATTAAGAACCTAGAAACAGGGGAGATTTATAAAGATATTATAGAAAATACTGCGGGTGGTTCTGTATGGGCAAATGATAATAAAACTTTTTTTTATACAAAGAAAGACCCCAATACGTTAAGAAGTGAAAAAGTGTATAGACATGTTTTAGGAACATCAACCTCCGAAGATGTTGAAGTTTTTCATGAAAAAGATGAAACTTTTGGGACTTATGTGACCAAGTCAAAGTCGAATAAATACATTATTATTGGCTCTTACAGTACAGTATCAACAGAAGCACAGTTTTTAGATGCAGACAATCCGACAGGAAGTTTTACCATGTTACAAGTGCGTGAGCGTGATCTAGAATACAGTGTTTCTCATTTTGGAGATGATTTTTATTTAATGACAAATAAAGACAATGCAACCAATTTTAAACTGATGAAAACACCAGTTTCTAAAACTGAAAAAGAGAACTGGACAGATGTAATTCCACATAGAGAAGATACTTTATTGGAAGATTTCTCGATCTTTAAAGAGTACTTAGTTTTAGAAGAACGCACAAACGGTTTAAATAAAATACGCATCAAACGCTGGGATCAAAAAGCAGATTACTATTTGCCTTTTGATGAAGAAACCTACTCTGTGGGCGTATATCCAAATCCTGATTTTGATACCCATGTGATTCGGTATGCATACAACTCAATGACTACTCCGGCCTCTGTAATTGATTTTAATATGAGCGATCAATCTAACGATGTCAAAAAGGAACAAGAGGTATTGGGTGGAAAGTTCAACAAAGAAAATTACAAAAGTAAACGTGTCTGGGCAACTGCAAGAGATGGCGAAAAAGTAGCTATTTCTTTAGTGTACCACAAAGACACAAAGTTAGATGAAAATACGCCTTTGCTGCAATATGCATATGGTTCTTATGGGTATACCGTTCCAGATGGATTTTCTACCACTCGTTTAAGTTTACTCGATAGGGGTTTCGTATATGCTTTGGCGCACATTCGTGGAAGTGAATATTTAGGAAGAAATTGGTATGAAGACGGTAAAATGTTGCATAAGAAGAATACGTTTACAGATTTTGTAGACTGTTCTAAATATTTAATTGAGAACAACTACACTTCTGCAAAACACCTCTATGCAATGGGAGGTTCTGCGGGTGGCTTGTTAATGGGAGCAATTGTAAATATGAACCCAGAGTTGTACAACGGAATTATTGCTGCAGTACCTTTTGTAGATGTCATCTCTACAATGTTAGATGATTCTATCCCGCTAACAACGGGAGAATATGATGAATGGGGAAATCCCAATGATAAGGAATATTATGATTACATAAAATCATATTCGCCTTATGATCAAGTTACGTCAAAGGAGTATCCTAACATATTAGTAACTACCGGTTTTCATGATTCTCAAGTGCAATATTGGGAGCCTGCGAAATGGGTGGCTAAATTACGAGAGTTAAAAACCGATGACAACTTGTTGTTGTTAAGAACAAATATGGAAGCTGGTCATGGCGGAGCATCTGGGCGTTTTGATGCGCTTAAGGAAACAGCAGAAGATTTTACGTTCCTTTTAGGTTTAGAAAATAAATTAGATGCAGATTTAATTAAGCCTTAAAATCAATTTTATATTTCAATTCGAAAATGTATTTTTACCACTAGTAAAAATCTTATAAAACTTTATTTCGTGTGCAATGAGAAATTTTTTTTGAGAAAAAGAAGGTTCCCTTTTGTACGAAACACCGTTTATTTATGAAAGTAACATGACTAAAAATAAAGGATTTAATAATAGTATTTTAGAATTAGTAGGAGAAACACCGCTTATTAAACTGCACAAAATTACAGCCGACTTAAAGGGGGCTTATTTTGCAAAAGTAGAAGCTTTTAATCCTGGACTTTCATCAAAAGATAGAATTGCTTTGCATATTATTAATGATGCAGAAAAGAAAGGAATTCTTAAAAAAGGAGCAACCATTGTAGAAACTACTTCGGGAAACACAGGGTATAGTCTGGCAATGATAAGTCTTGTAAAAGGCTATAAATGTATTCTTGCGGTGAGTGATAAATCTTCTCAAGATAAAATAGATTTATTAAAAACAATGGGAGCAGAAGTGCATATTTGTCCTGCAAATGTGCCAGCAGACGATTCAAGATCTTATTATGAAGTTGCAAAAACAATTCATAAAAAAACAAAAAATTCTGTTTATATTAATCAGTATTTTAATGAATTAAATATTGAAGCGCATTATAGAACTACGGGTCCAGAAATTTGGAATCAAACAGCAGGTAAAATTACGCATTTAGTTGCTGCAAGTGGCACAGGAGGAACTATTTCTGGAGTGGGAAAGTTCTTAAAAGAACAAAATCCAAACATTAAAATTTTAGGAGTAGATGCCATCGGATCTGTGCTTAAAAAATACCATGAAACCGGCGAATTTGACACCAATGAAATTACACCATATAAAATTGAAGGTTTGGGGAAAACGTTAATTCCAACGGCCACTGATTTTGATGTAATTGATGTGTATGAAAAAGTATCTGACAAAGATTCTGCCTTTGCGGCAAGAGAAATTGTAAAAAAAGAAGGCATGTTTTGTGGGTATACTAGTGGAGCTGTTATTCAGGCGACCAGACAGTATGCAGCAATGAATATGTTTGATGACGCTAGTTTTGTGGTGGTCATATTTCCAGACCACGGTTCTCGATATATGAATAAAATCTACAGTGATTCTTGGATGCAAGCACAAGGATTTTTAGACTAAAAAGTGTATACAATTCAATTTTTTATTAAATTGTATACACTCTTAAAAATTAGTAACTTTACGTACTGTAAAAACAGAAGATAAAATGACGACAGATTTATTTGATAGAATAGTAAAAGATAAAGGTCCTTTAGGTAAATGGGCAGACAAAGCAGAGGGGTATTATGTATTTCCAAAGTTAGAAGGCCCTATTTCCAATAGAATGTCCTTCAACGGAAAAAAAGTGATTACTTGGAGTATTAACGATTACTTAGGACTGGCAAATCATCCAGAGGTTTTAAAAGTGGATGGAGAAGCTGCTTCAGAACACGGTATGGCGTATCCAATGGGCGCTAGAATGATGTCTGGTCATACTCCTTTTCATGAACAACTAGAGCAGGAATGTGCAGCGTTTGTAGATAAAGAAAAAGCATATTTATTAAATTTTGGATATCAAGGAATCATGTCTGCAATAGACGCTTTGGTAACTAAAAACGATATTATTGTGTACGACATGGATACGCACGCTTGTATTATAGATGGTGTTCGTTTGCATTCAGGAAAGCGTTTTGTATACCGTCATAATGATATGGAAAGTTTTGAGAAAAACATAAAACGTGCAACTAAAATGGCCGATAAAACGGGTGGAGGAATTTTAGTAATTTCTGAAGGAGTTTTTGGAATGCGTGGAGAACAGGGACGTTTAAAAGAAATTGTTGCTTTTAAAAAAGAGTATAATTTTAGATTGTTAGTGGATGATGCTCATGGTTTTGGAACTTTAGGTAAAGACGGAAAAGGAACTGGTTTTGAACAAGAAGTACAAGATGATATTGATGTGTACTTTGCAACGTTTGCAAAGTCTATGGCAGGAATTGGTGCTTTCATAGCAGGAAATAATGATGTGATTCAATATTTGCAATACAATATGCGTTCCCAAACATTTGCAAAATCATTACCAATGGCAATGGTTAAAGGTGCATTGAAACGTTTAGATATGTTGCGTACTATGCCAGAGTTAAAACAAAAATTGTGGGAAAATACAAACGGTTTACAGTCTGGCTTGCGTAATGCAGGTTTCGATTTAGGAACCACACAAACATGTATTACTCCTGTGTTTTTAAAAGGAGAGATTCCTGAAGCCATGGCAATGGTAAATGATTTGCGTGAAAATCATGGTATTTTCTGCTCTATTGTTGTGTATCCTGTGATTCCTAAAGGCTTAATTATTTTAAGATTAATTCCTACAGCAACTCACACACAAGAAGATATAGACGAAACAATAACTGCTTTTTCAGCAATTAGAGAATTGCTAGAAAACGGAACTTACAGGAAAGTTGCAGCAACAATGATGTAATTTATTTTCGAATATAAATTTAAAAAACTGAGCTTTATATGTTGGTTTTATGAGGCAAATAAGCAAACAAATTGTTAAATTTTATAATTTAAATGATTTTTTGATCACATCATAACTGCTATTAAAAATTAAAGTAAGATATTTGCACATATAAGAAAATACATGCTTAATATTCAATTTCATCATCATCATTTTTACAATTGCAAACAAGCGATTTAAAAATGTATTGAATAAAATCAAAATATTTATAAACCCGTTTGAGCAAATCAAGCGGGTTTCTTTAATTTTAGCCGTATTTGCGCAAGCACCAAATAAAATAAAAATGAGTAACTTAAGAATTGCAGTACAAAAATCAGGAAGACTTAATGAAGATTCAATGAGAATCTTAAAAGACATTGGCATTTCTATAGACAATGGTATCGATCAATTAAAAGCATCTGCAAGAAATTTTCCAGTAGAAGTTTTCTATTTAAGAAATGGAGATATTCCTCAATATTTGAGAGACGGCGTAGTAGATGCAGCCATTATTGGTGAAAATATTTTAATAGAAAAAGGAAGTGATTTAAATTTTATAGAGCGTTTGGGCTTCTCGAAATGTAAAGTCTCTATTGCAGTGCCAAAAGAATCAAAAGCAAATTCGTTAAAAGAATTAGAAGGAAAAAGGATTGCAACTTCGTATCCAGAAACGGTGAAAAAATTTTTAAAAGAACAAAGCATCGATGCTCAAATACACACCATTAGTGGTTCTGTAGAAATTGCGCCCAATATTGGTTTAGCAGACGGGATTTGTGATATTGTTTCAAGTGGCAGTACCTTATTTAAAAACGGACTAAAAGAGATTGAAGTATTATTACAATCGGAAGCAGTTCTAGCAGTTTCTCCACTAATTTCTGAAGATAGAAGACAAATTTTAAATAAAATTCAGTTTAGAATCCAATCTGTTTTAAAAGGCAGAGCATCTAAATATGTATTGTTAAATGCACCAAATGATAAATTAGAGGCTATTTTAAATTTATTACCAGGAATGAGAAGTCCTACTGTTTTGCCATTGGCAGAAAAAGGATGGAGCTCTGTGCATGCTGTTCTTTCTAAAAATAAATTTTGGGAAATTATTGATGGATTAAAAGCAAATGGAGCAGAAGGTATTTTAGTTTGTCCTATTGAAAAAATGGTGCTTTAAAATGAAGACAATTTTAAATCCTCAAAAAAAAGACTGGAATAAGATCTTAGAAAGACCTACAAAAACGGTTGATGATATTGAAAATATCGTAGACGAAGTTTTTACGGATGTTCAAAAGAATGGAGACGCAGCTGTTGCCAAATACACCCAAAAGTTTGATAGTGTTTCTTTAGAAAGTAATGCAGTTTCAGAAAGTGAAATAAGCGAAGCCATAACATTAGTTTCTGCAGAACTAAAAGAGGCTATTATTCTTGCAAAAGAAAATATAACGAAGTTTCACGCTGCACAAAAAACTGCAAAAGTATTTGTAGAAACTATAAAAGGCGTTTCATGCTGGCAAGAGAAAAGACCTATTCAAAAAGTAGGTTTGTATGTTCCTGGAGGTACCGCTCCTTTGCTTTCAACCGTTTTAATGTTGGCCATACCTGCTCAAATTGCAGGTTGTAAAGAGATTGTTCTCTGTTCCCCTCCGAATAAAGACGGAAAAATTCATCCCGCTATTTTATTTGCAGCAAATTTATGTGGTGTTACAAAAATTATAAAAGTAGGAGGAATTCAAGCGATTGCTGCATATACCTTCGGAACTGAAACAATACCTCAAGTATATAAAATATTTGGTCCTGGAAATCAGTTTGTAACGGTGGCAAAACAATTGTCTACTAAATACGGCGTTGCGATTGATATGCCTGCGGGCCCAAGTGAATTGTTAGTGGTTGCAGACGATTCTGCAAACCCAAGTTATGTTGCTTCAGATTTATTAAGTCAGGCAGAACACGGCATCGATAGTCAGGTAATTTTAGTTTCTACATCACAAGATCTTATTGCTCAGGTTTCTATTGAGATACAAAAACAGCTCTTAGCGCTGCCAAGAATAGCAATCGCTCAAAAAGCAATAAATAATTCAAAATCTATTTTTGTTGAAAATGATACAATTGCACTGGAATTAATCAATGAATATGGACCAGAACACTTTATTGTTTGTACAAATAATAATGATTTTTATGTGAATCAAATAGAAAACGCAGGCTCTGTTTTTATAGGAAACTATACGCCAGAAAGCGCAGGAGATTATGCTTCGGGAACAAACCACACATTGCCTACAAACGGATTTACAAAAGCATATTCAGGGGTAAATTTGGATAGTTTTATGAAAAGTATTACGTTTCAAGAAATTTCTAAAGAAGGAATTAAGGCAATTGGAAAATCTGTAGAATTGATGGCAGAGGCAGAAGGTTTACAGGCGCATAAAAATGCTGTTACATTGCGTTTAAATGATTTAAAATAAATAGCAGAATAAGAGGGAATCTTAAAACTAAATTTCTAAATCGCTTTAAAAAGTATATTTAGAAATGACATTAGATACAAATATTAAGATTACAAAAGCCTTTATGAATATGAATAATTTTAGCTTACCTAACTTAATTAGAGAAAATATTAAAGCTCTAAAGCCATATTCTTCGGCAAGGGATGAATACAAAGATGCTACAAGCGCTGAAATGATTTTTTTAGATGCGAATGAAAACCCTTTTGAAAATGGTGTGAATCGATATCCGGATCCTCAACAAAATAACGTCAAAGCCTTGCTTTCTGAAATTAAGGGAGTTGGCAAAGAAAATATTTTGTTAGGTAATGGAAGTGATGAAGTCTTAGATTTGATTTTTAGAGCTTTTTGTGAGCCTAAGCATGACAATATTATTACGTTGCCTCCAACCTACGGAATGTATGCGGTGTTAGCAAATATCAATGCAATCGAAAACAGAACGGTTGTATTGACAAAAGAATTTCAACCGAAAGTAGCACAAATTTTAGACGAGGTTGATCAAAATAGCAAGATTTTATTTTTATGTTCTCCAAACAATCCTTCAGGAAATAGTTTTACAGTAGAAATTGTGGAAGAGTTATTGTTGAAATTTAATGGATTGGTTGTTATTGATGAAGCGTATATCGACTTTTCAGAGCAGCCTAGTTGGTTAGAAAAATTAACAAAATTCCCAAATTTAATCATTACGCAAACACTTTCAAAAGCATATGGTTTGGCGGGTATTCGATTGGGTGTTTGTTATGGGTCTGAAGAAATTATCAAGACATTAAATAGCATAAAACCTCCGTATAATGTCAACGAATTAACCCAACAAAAGGCAATTGAAAGACTTTCAAAAATTGACGAAGTTGAGAAAGAAGTTGCTACAATTATACATCAGAGAGACACCGTCTTAATGGTTTTAAAAGAGGTATCGTTTATTAAAAAGATATATCCAACTGAATGTAATTTTGTGCTCGTAAAAGTAGATGACGCACTAAAGCGTTACAACCAATTGATAGCGAAAGGAATTGTAGTTCGAAATAGAACTACCCAAGCTTTGTGTGAAAATTGTTTGCGTTTTACCATTGGAACAGCATTGGAAAATGAAAAATTAATTTCAGTTTTAAATGAATTAAATTAAAATAACTTTCTGCATACACAGGAAATATTAGCACACAATAATGGGAAAGAAAGTATTATTTATAGACAGAGATGGAACTTTAGTTTTAGAGCCACCAGTGGATTATCAATTAGATAGTTTAGAGAAGTTGGAGTTTTATCCAAAAGTATTTCAATATTTGGCAAAAATTGCTTCAGAATTGGATTTCGAATTGGTCATGGTTACAAATCAAGATGGTTTAGGAACGTCTTCTTTTCCTGAAGATACTTTCTGGCCCGCCCAAAATAAGGTAATGACGGCCTTTGAAAAAGAAGGTGTCGTTTTCTCTGAAGTTCATATTGATAGGTCTTTTCCGCAGGAAAATGCAATCACTAGAAAACCAAGAACAGGTTTGCTTACTAAATATTTTACAGAAGCGTATGATCTCGAGAATTCATTTGTTTTAGGAGATCGAATTACAGATATGGAATTGGCCAAGAACTTAGGTGCTAAGGGAATCTATTTATCTGAGGACCCAGCACTAGGAGCCGATGAAATTGAAACAAACAAACAAGAAATTTTAAATTGTATTGCATTCACAAGTACGGACTGGTCAGAAATTTATGAATTTCTAAAATTAAAAGATCGGGTGGTTGAAATCACGAGAAATACCAATGAAACGAAGATTTATATCAAAGTAAATTTAGACGGTTCTGGTAAAAATGACATTGCTACAGGTTTGTCATTTTTCGACCACATGTTAGACCAAATTGGGCGCCATGGAAATATGGATTTAACTATAAAAGTTGCTGGTGATTTAGAGGTGGATGAGCACCACACCATTGAAGATACCATGATTGCTTTTGGGGAGTTATTTAATAAGGCGCTCGGTAATAAATTAGGTATTGAAAGGTACGGGTTTTGTTTGCCTATGGACGATTGTTTGGCTCAGGTTGCGGTAGACTTTGGGGGAAGAAATTGGTTGGAATGGGATGCAGAATTTAAACGAGAAAAAATAGGAGACATGCCCACAGAAATGTTTTTCCACTTATTTAAATCGTTTACAGATGGGGCCAAATGCAATTTAAATATCAAAGCAGAAGGAACGAACGAACATCACAAGATTGAAGGAATTTTTAAAGCTTTTGCAAAGGCAATGAAAATGGCAGTTAAAAGAGACGTAAATAAAATGTTCTTACCATCAACAAAAGGAATGTTGTAAAAAGACGTTCTTTTATAGTGACTTATTTGTTGCTGAAAATCAAAATAAAAAAATGAAACTAGTAATAATAGATTATGGCGCAGGAAATATTAAGAGCATACAATTTGCTTTTAAACGCTTAGGTGTTGCTGCTGTTTTGTCAAATAATATTGAAGAAATACAAGGAGCGGATAAAATAATTTTTCCAGGTGTTGGAGCAGCAAGTGCTGCAATGAAAATGTTGAAAGAAAGCGGTCTAGATCTGATAATTCCCAACTTGAAACAGCCTGTATTGGGTATTTGCTTGGGAATGCAATTAATGTGTACTTCTTCTGAAGAAGGAAATACCAAAGGATTGGGAATTTTTGATGTAGCGATAAAGCGATTTTCAAAGACTGTAAAAGTACCACAAATGGGTTGGAATGTAATTTCTAATTTAAAGTCCGCTTTATTTGCAGGAATTAAAGAAAAAGAATTTATGTATTTAGTGCATAGTTTTTATGCTGAAACCTGCAAAGAAGCCATTGCAACAACTGCTTATGAAATTGAATATGCTTCTGCATTACAAAAAGATAATTTTTATGGAGTACAATTTCATCCAGAGAAAAGTGGTATTGAGGGAAGTAAAATTCTTGCTAATTTTTTAAAGTTGTAGCGCATATTTTTTAGAAAAGGCAGTAATTGCAGATTGCGAATTTTTGATTTTATAAAGAAATGCTTCATTTCTTGCAATGATTTAAATACTAAAACAGACGCTGAATTAAATTCAATGTCCATTAATAAATTACTCAATGAGAATTATTCCAGCTATAGATATTATTGACGGAAAGTGCGTTCGTTTGACTAAAGGCGATTACAGCACCAAAAAAATTTATAACGAAAATCCTTTGGAAGTTGCAAAAGAATTTGAAGCTGCGGGTATTGAATATTTGCATGTAGTAGATTTAGACGGTGCAAAGGCAAGTGAAATTATAAACTATAAAGTATTAGAGCAGATTGCGAGTAAAACGAATCTAAAAATTGACTTTGGTGGTGGATTAAAATCTAACAAAGATTTAGAAATCGCTTTTAACTCTGGCGCAAACCAGATTACTGGAGGAAGTATCGCGGTAAAAAATAGTCCTATTTTTAAAAGTTGGATTGAAAAGTATGGTGCTCAAAAAATTATTTTAGGAGCAGACTTTTATCCAGATACTGCGGGTGGAAAGATTGCAACAAATGGCTGGCAGGAGGAAAGCTCGTTAGAATTAATTCCGTTCATTAAACAATACCAACAAAAGGGAATTCAGTATGTTATTTGTACAGATATATCTAAGGATGGCATGTTAGAAGGACCTAGTTTTAATATGTATAAAGAAATTTTAGATGCAGCGCATTCAAAAGGAAGTAAAGATGCTTTAAAACTAATTGCTTCTGGAGGAATTTCTGCATTTGATGAATTGCCTAAATTAGCCGAAATGGGTTGTGAAGGGGTAATCATAGGGAAAGCAATTTATGAAAATAAGATTTCCCTGAAACAATTGGAACACTATATACTTAATAATTAGCCATTCGATCTTGAAAGTTTGCGATAAACGAACGACCAAAAGCGAAAAGCGAAAAGCTATGAAAAATGTTAACAAAAAGAATAATACCTTGTTTAGATATTAAAAACGGAAGAACTGTAAAAGGTGTAAATTTCGTGAATTTAATTGATGCTGGAGATCCTATCATTTTAGCAAAACAATATGCTGAGTTAGGTGCAGATGAATTGGTTTTTTTAGATATTTCTGCAACCTTAGAAGGTCGAAAAACCATGGTAGAAATGGTACTGAAGGTGGCAGAACAGGTAAATATTCCCTTTACTGTTGGCGGTGGAATCTCCTCGGTTGCAGATGTCGATTTATTATTAAAATCTGGTGCCGATAAAGTTTCGATAAATTCATCCGCAATAAAAAGACCTGATTTAGTAAATGAATTGGCAGAGAAATTTGGAAATCAATGTGTGGTTGTTGCTATTGACGCTAAACAAATTGAAGGAGAATGGATTGTGCATTTAGCGGGAGGAACTATTCCTACAGAACTGAATTTATTTGATTGGGCAAAGGAAGTAGAAAAACGTGGTGCAGGAGAAATTTTGTTCACCTCCATGAACAATGATGGAACAAAAGCTGGTTTTGCAAACGAAGCATTGGCAAAATTATCTATCCAATTGAATATTCCAATTATTGCTTCTGGTGGAGCAGGAACTATGCAACACTTTGTAGATACTTTTAAAATAGGAAAATCAGACGCTGCTTTGGCCGCAAGTGTTTTTCATTTTGGAGAAATTCCTATTTTAGAATTAAAGAAGGAATTAAAAATTAATAATATTCCAGTACGATTATAATTTTTATAATGTAAAATGAAAGCGCTAAAAATTGAAAAATATGATGCGATATACCATCAACAATTTAAAGAAATATCTTTAAATTGGCTGCAGGCTTATGACTTATATGAAACAGCTGATGACGATTTATTAGACAATCCACAAAAATATTTAGATGCAGGAGGTCGTATTTTTTTGGCTCATTATAAGAATGAAATTGTAGGAACCATAAGTTTAATTCCTGTGCATAGTCAGGTTTATGAAATAATGAAATTGGGAGTAGTTGATGCCTACAAAGGATTAGGAATTGGTACAAAACTAATGCAACTTTGCATTGATATTTGCCAAGAGAAAAAAGTTAAATTAATTACATTAGAAACTAGTAGCAAATTAGAAAGTGCTATTAAAATGTACCTAAAATTTGGATTTGTTCATGTTGAAATAACAGCTTCCTGTTATGAATCTGCAGATGTAAAAATGGAATTAAAATTAAAATAATGAATATAGATTTCAATAAAAATAACGACGGATTAGTACCCGCAATTATTCAGGATGCAACCACAAAAAATGTTTTAATGTTGGGGTATATGAATGATGAAGCATTCCAAAAAACACAAGAAACAAAGTTGGTTACTTTCTATTCAAGAACGAAGAAGCGTCTCTGGACAAAAGGGGAAGAAAGTGGAAACGTGTTACACTTAGTAGATCTCAAATTAGATTGTGATAATGATACGTTGTTGATTTCTGTAAATCCAAAAGGGCCCACGTGTCATAAAGGAACCGATACCTGCTGGGAGGAAAAAAACATTGCGAACTATGGTTTCTTTTCTACTTTAGAGAAAACTATTACAGAAAGAGTTGCAAACAAAGAAACGAATACATCTTATGTAGCCAGTCTGTTTGACAAAGGAATTAATAAAATAGCACAGAAAGTAGGAGAGGAAGCAGTAGAAACTGTTATAGAGGCTATGGATAACAACGATGAGCTGTTTATCTACGAGTCTGCAGATTTATTATTCCATTATTTAATGTTATTACAAGCCAAAGGTTTTACTTTAAAAGATATTGAAGCCGAATTAAAAGAGAGACAGAAATAACAACTTTTAGGAACTATTTACGCTTCTTTGAGCCTTAAAAATAAATAATGAAAATTTAATAAATTATAGTAATTTCACATTCTAAATTTTCAATATGAAGAGTACTAAATCTCAGGCACTAATAATTTTAGCATTCATTGCTATTTATGTTATTTGGGGTTCTACGTACGTTTTTAATAAAATCGCTGTTACAGAACTTCCACCTTTTTTCTTAGCGTCTTTGCGTTTTTCTACTGCAGGCGTTTTAATATTGATTATTTCAAAAGTACTAGGTTTCAGTTTCAAAATTTCTAAAAATCAATTTAAAAATTCTGCAATCGCAGCTTTTTTCTTTTTGATTCTTGGAAACAGCGTTTTTGTATGGGCGTTGCAATTTTTAGATAGTGGTTTTGCGGCATTACTAGCTTCAACACAGCCATTATTTGTGTTATTAATACTTAGGCTTAAGGATAAAAAACCGTTTCAAAAGAAATCTATTATAGGAGTTTGTTTAGGCTTTTTAGGAATGTATTTGTTAATTAGTCAGGAAGAATTAGTAACCTCAGAAAAAACAGGAATCGGCATTGCAACGATCTTAGTTTGCGTTTTGGGTTGGAGTTATGGCAGTGTTTTTGTTTCGAAAGCAGATTTACCTAAAAACTTCTTTATAAGTACAGGGGTGCAAATGGTAATTGCAGGTTTTGTTCTGGCCATGATTAGTCTCTCTTTTCAAGAAAATTGGACTTCACCTTTAATTTGGAGCACGAATGTTCAAATCTCTATGTTGCTCTTAATTATTTTAGGAGGAATTGTTGCTTTTACAGCATTTAACTACTTACTAAAAACAGTTTCACCAGATAAAGTGGCCACTTCTGCATATATAAACCCTGTAATCGCTTTATTTATGGGGTGGTATTTTCTGAATGAAAACTTAACAAAGCAATCTATGATTGCATCTGCTATATTATTAACAGGTGTTTATTTTATAACTTCAAGAAAAAGGAGGTAGTTGCACTTTTTAAAACTATAAAAATAAGCATGAATAAAAGTGCAAAAAGCATAACGATCTTCCTTTAATTACATTATTCAGAAATGTTTTTTTTACTTAGTTAAAATAACATTTAGATACAGGAAGGCGCAACGGAAGCAGGATAAAAATACTATTCATAAAAAAAATCCAACTTGAGTAGCCTTTTTTAAATCAAAATTTGACGCTAATATTTTAGGGCGTTGTCAATATGCTGTTTTTCCAATAAACCGTATCAAAAAAAACTACGTAAAAATAAATAGTGCATTCGATACGATTGTCAAAAGGTGGAAAATTTTAATTTTAGGACAACATTAGAAATAAAGTTCACAAAAATAAGATAAGAAACTAAAAATTCAATGACAGTTTTTTATCAAATTTAGAACACACTTATTGGTTCTTAGGTGGATCAAATAGTACGAAGTAAGTTGAATTAAAAGTACATACGTCTGCAATAATTGTAGATGAAATAAATAAATGAAACTTTTTGGTAGCTATTAAAAAGAGCATTAATCATAGAATTGACTGCAGTTGTGAAAAAAAAACAGGACCGAAACACCAATGAATATTCCTAATATAAGCTAAGATAAACTTATGGATGCTAACAGGTATGCTAGTTAAAACCAGTGTTTATCAAAGGAGAAGAAGGCGTAAAAAACAAACCTGCTTCATTTTTTTTAGAAATTCTTCTTAATTCTTGCCAAGTCTCTCTTATTATCTCGGTCTTTTATAACTTCACGTTTATCATGCGTCTGCTTTCCTTTTGCTAGGGCAATTTCTAATTTCGCAAAACCATTGCTATTAATAAACAATCTTAAGGGCACAATTGTGTTCCCTTTCGCTTCTACATCTTTTTTTAAACCGCGTAATTCTCGTTTATTCAACAATAATCTGCGTTCACTTTTAGGTTTGTGATTAAAATGATGTCCAAACATATATTCTTGAATATACATATTTACAATAAACAATTCACCACCATCATTAAATTCACAAAAACTCTCTGTAATTCTTGCCTGACTTAACCGAATCGATTTTATTTCGGTCCCGGTTAATTGAATTCCAGCAACAAATTTGTCTAGAATTTCAAATTCGAAACGTGCTTTTTTATTTTGTATATTGATGTTTTTTTGAATCGCCAATGCTCAATTTTTTATTTTAACAAATATACATTTTTACACTCGGGAAAGAAATGTAATTTTGAATTCTATTTCGAAAAAATGAAACAAAATCAAATGAGATATTTACCATTATTTTTACTAGTACTTTTAATTTCTTGTAAAGCGTCTGAAAAAAAAATGACTGCGCAACAAATTATAGATAAAACCATATTATTTTCTGGTGCAGATAAAGTTTCTAATTCAGAAATAACTTTTAAGTTTAGAGATAAATCGTATGCTGCTTTTAGAAAAAATGGAACTTTTCAGTTGTATCGAAATTACAAGAAAGATACTTTAATCATAGAAGATGTTTTAAAAAATAATGGATATGAAAGGTACCTCAATGCAAAAGCTGTTAAAGTCCCAGATTCAATGGTTTCTAGCTATAGTAACTCCATAAATTCAGTGCATTACTTTTCAGTTTTACCCTTTGGTTTAAATGACAAAGCTGTGTACAAAAAGTTGCTAAAATCGTCCACTTTAAAAGGAAAAGAATATTATAAAATTGAAGTTACTTTTTCTAAAGATGGAGGTGGAGAAGATTTTGACGATGTTTTTATTTATTGGATTGGTAAAGAGGATTTTTTATTGGACTACTTGGCATATTCTTATCACACAAATGGTGGCGGAAAACGTTTTAGAGTTTTAAAGGAACAATGTGTAAAAAACGGAATTCGGTTTGTAGATTATCATAATTACAAGCCTTTAAGTACCGCTATCTCTTTAATTGATATAGATCAAGCATTTGAAAGCAATACTCTTAGAAAAGTATCTGAAATTGTTTTAAAAGATATTGAAGTTACGCTAGTAGATTAGTAATTCTTAAAATATTTTAATCACAATACATTTTTAATCTACGATCTCAATAGTACTTGTTTTTTTATTATTTGTAATCATTACAATGTATAAGCTTGCATTATCAGTATCGTTCATGTTTTCATACTTTTCTTCTCCTAAAATTTTATTTACAAAAACCGGAGTTGTATTACTATGCCCCACAATTAAAACTTTTTTTCCTTTGGTTTCTTTTTGAAAGACAGCATCATACATTTTTTTAGGAGCATAGTTTTGAATTTTTAAACCTTTGCTATCTGCTGATTGTTTTGCAGTTTGCATTGTTCTCTTGTATTTGGTGGAATAAACAGCTTCTAAATCAATATTTTTAAAATAGTTTGCCCATTTTTTTGCTCTTTCTTGTCCCTTTTTATTCAAGTCAGGGTTTCGATTTATGGTGTCTGTTCTATCTTTTTCAGCATGACGGATTAAATAATACGTTGTAGTTTTATCCGATTTACAAGAGCTCAAGAGGACAAAAGTAAAAATAAAAAGTAGTAAAAATTTCTTCATAATGATCGCTGTGAAACCCAAATATACTTAAAAATGAAATGTATAAAGGTCATTGAGCAATAACATTGTTCTGCGCTACTCAATGACACTTATTTTTTATGAATTTTCATCCAAATTAGATTGATTTCTAAACACTAGTGTATCATTAAAACAATCTATTAATAGGATACTATCGGTGGTTAATTTTCCTGATAAAATCTCTTTTGAAAGTTCATTTATAACCTCTTTCTGAAGAACTCTCTTTACAGGCCTTGCGCCAAATTCGGGTTCATATCCTTTCTTTGCTAAGTAGGTTACAGCTTCATCTGTTGCATCTAAAGTAATTTCTTGTTTCGCAATCATTTTCTTTAGGTGTCCTATTTGTATTTTTACAATATCAAAAATATTACCTTGGTTTAATGGTGTAAACATAATAACATCATCAATTCTATTTAAAAATTCTGGCTTTACAGATTGTTTTAACAATGCTAAAACTTCTGTTTTTGCCAATGCTGTTATTGTTTTTAAATCTGCTTTTGAATCGTTAAATTTTTCCTGAATTATATGACTTCCCATATTAGAGGTCATGATAATAATAGCGTTTTTAAAATCTGCAACACGTCCTTTGTTATCTGTTAATCTTCCTTCATCTAAAACTTGTAATAGAATATTAAAAGTATCTGGATGTGCTTTTTCAATTTCATCTAAAAGTATTACAGAATACGGCTTTCTTCTCACAGCTTCGGTTAATTGCCCCCCTTCATCATAACCAACATATCCTGGAGGCGCTCCAATTAATCTACTTACAGCGTGGCGTTCTTGATATTCACTCATATCAATTCGAGTCATTGCATTTTCATCATCAAAAAGGTATGCTGCTAATGCTTTTGCTAATTCTGTTTTTCCAACACCAGTCGTTCCTAAAAACAAGAAACTTCCTATCGGTTTATTCTGGTTTTGCAAACCTGCTCTAGAACGTCTAACAGCGTCTGATACTGCAACAATTGCTTCTTCTTGTCCAACAACTCTTTTATGTAATTGTTGCTCTAGTTTCAATAGTTTTTCGCGTTCAGATTGAATCATTTTTGTAATAGGGACTCCCGTCCATTTTGCAACTACTTCAGCAATATCCTCGTACGTAACTTCTTCTTTTATTAAAGAACTTTCAGATTGGTTTTCTTTTAACGTTTTTTGCAACGCTTCTAAATTATTTTCTGCCTCTTTAATTTTTCCATATCTAATTTCAGCAACCTTTGCGTAATTACCCTCACGTTCTGCTCTTTCAGCTTCCGTTTTAAAGTCTTCAATTGCTGCTTTTGCATTCTGGATGGTATCTACAACTTCTTTTTCAGACTTCCATTTTGCATTCATGTCATTGCGCACTTCCTTAAAATTTGCCAAATCTGCGCGTAGTATTTTTAATTTATTTTCGTCTTTTTCACGCTTAATAGCCTCAATTTCAATTTCTAATTGCATTACTTTACGGTCTAAAACATCAAGCTCTTCGGGTTTAGAATTTATTTCCATACGCAATTTTGCCATCGCTTCATCCATTAGATCAATCGCCTTATCTGGTAAGAACCGGTTGGTAATATAGCGTTGAGACAATTCTACAGCACCAATAATAGCCTCATCTTTAATGCGAACCTTGTGATGCGTTTCATACTTTTCTTTAATTCCTCTTAAAATAGAAATGGCGCTTTCGGTATCCGGTTCATCGACTATAATTTTTTGGAAACGTCTTTCTAGAGCTTTGTCTTTTTCAAAGTATTTTTGATATTCATCTAAAGTTGTTGCTCCGATTGCACGCAATTCTCCACGGGCTAAAGCGGGTTTTAAGATGTTTGCAGCATCCATTGCTCCTTGGCCACCTCCAGCTCCTACAAGTGTGTGAATTTCATCAATAAAAAGTACAATATCTCCATCTGAAGTGGTTACTTCTTTAATAACTGCTTTTAAACGTTCTTCAAACTCTCCTTTGTATTTTGCACCCGCAATTAATGCGCCCATATCTAAGGAGAAAATAAGTTTATCTTTTAGGTTTTCTGGGACATCACCGTCTACAATTCGATGTGCTAAACCTTCTGCTATTGCCGTCTTTCCTGTTCCTGGTTCTCCAACTAAAATTGGATTATTCTTTGTTCTACGTGATAGAATTTGTAACAATCTCCGTATTTCTTCATCTCTACCAATTACAGGATCTAGCTTGCCATTTACTGCTAAATTATTCAAATTTTTAGCATATTTATTTAAAGCATTATACGTTTCTTCTTGATTTTGAGAAGTAACTCTTTCACCTTTTCGCAATTCGTTAATAGCGGACTGTAAATGCTTTTCTGTAACCCCTTGATCTTTTAAAACTTGGGCAATGTTACTTTTCGATTTAAAAATTGCTAAAATTAAATGCTCAGTAGAGACGAAGTCATCTGTCATCTTATTTGCAATTATCGGCGCTTCTGTGAGGCTTTTATTAGCTGCTCTCGAAAAAATTAATTCTGCACCAGAAACTTTAGGAAAACTTTGAAGTTGTTTGTCTAAAATTTGTTCCAGAACAATAGTATTGATAGCTAGTTTTTTCAATAAAAAAGGCAAAACATTGGTATCTACTTGCGTTAAAGCTTTAAAAATATGTTCGTTTTCTATTTGATGATGACCAAAACCTTGTGCAATTTGCTGCGCAAGCTGAATGGTTTCCTGGGATTTTGTAGTATAATTATTGAAGTTCATTTTCTTTTTTTTCAACGATAGCGGAATTTCCTTTGCGCTATTTATTTAAAAATCAATTCAATAATAATACCAATTGATAAATTAAAAAAAAGAAGCCAAATTGTCTTGTTAAGTATTGTTAATGCTGACTTTATGACTGCGAAAATATGCTTATATTTGTAAAAAAAGAAAATAAAAGAACAAATTAAAAAAACAAAATGGGTATATTAAATAATATGTTTGGTGGAAATGGCGAAAAAGAATCAAAACCAGAAGAGAAATTTTTGGTTTGGCTTCCATTAACCTCCTTAGAACAGTTAGAAACAATTAAAACTGAATCGAACACAGAAGCCGTTCTTATTTTTAAACATTCTACGAGATGCGGAATCAGCAAAATGGTCATTAAGCAGTTCGAAAAGTTGTTTACTGCAGATCATAAGAACTTAAAAGTGTACTACTTAGATCTATTAAATTATAGAAATATTTCTGCTGCAATTGGTGATGAATTTAAAGTTGTGCATCAATCTCCACAGTTAATTGTGGTTAGAAACGGGGTTTCTATACACGATGCCGCACACAATGATATTACAGAAATCAACTTAACACGATTTATATAGTTTTAATTTGGGTAAAGCCTATTTTAAGTCTTACTTTTGTTGCTTAAATCTCAAACCCTTTGTTAGATAAAAACGTTTCACAAGTAAAAGTAGGTAAAGAATTATACGGATATCAAAAAGATGCGCTTCATGAGATTTTTAATCGATTTGAAACTGCACCTCAAGATTATCACCTATTATACCAGTTACCAACAGGAGGGGGGAAAACAGTTATATTTTCTGAGATTGTAAGACGTTATATAGAAACTTTTAAAAAGAAAGTACTCGTTTTAACGCATCGGATTGAGTTAAGCAAACAAACGTCTAAAATGCTAGACGAATTTGGAGTAGATAATAAAATTATCAATAGTACTGCAAGATTAGACGATCAAGAAGAATATAGCTGCTTTGTTGCTATGGTAGAGACCTTGAAAAATAGATTGACTGATGAAAAATTAGATATTTCAGATATTGGTTTGGTCATTGTCGATGAGGCGCACTATAATTCTTTTACTAAAATTTTTAAATTTTTTGATGATGCTTTTATATTAGGGGTAACAGCAACTCCTTTGAGTTCTAACATTAAACTACCAATGTACGAGAACTATCAGGAATTATATGTTGGAGAACCAATTCATCATTTAATAGAAAGTGGTTATTTAGCACAGGCAAACATGTATTCGTACAATGTTGGATTGACTTCTTTAGAAGTTGGTGCAAATGGAGATTATACAGTAAAATCTTCCGAAGATTTGTATATGAATACAGACATGCTTTCTAAATTAGTAAGCGCATACGAAGAAACAGCAAAAGGTAAAAAAACGCTAATTTTTAATAATGGAATTAATACTTCGATACAAGTATTTCATGCATTTAAAAAGGCGGGATATCCTATTGCCCACTTAGACAATACAAATACTAGAAAAGAACGCGAGCTTATTTTAAAGTGGTTTCATAAAACACCAAATGCTATTATTAGTTCTGTAAGTATTTTAACAACTGGTTTTGATGAGCCAAGTATTGAAGCAATTATTTTAAACAGAGCAACCAAATCGCTGACATTATATTATCAAATGATTGGGCGAGGTTCTCGTATTTTTGGTGAGAAGAATACTTTTGAAGTTATTGATTTAGGAAACAACTTTCATAGATTTGGCCCTTGGGGTGCAGATTTAGATTGGCAAAAAATGTTCCGAGCACCAGATTATTATTTAGATTCAATTCTATCTGATGAAGATATTGAAAATACTTTTAGATATGAGTTTCCTGGAGATATTAAAAAAGAATTTGAAAATTCTACAGATACTTATTTCGATATGAAAAAAGTGTATATAGATACTATCAAAACAGGTGAGTCCTCTAAAAGAGTGCTAGAAAAATCGATCATACATCATGCAAAAATGTGCATCGAAAACAGTGAAGATGTATTTGATGCTTTAATTTTAGCGAAATTGATAGGTGAAGAGATTGATGATAGAATAAATAGATATGCAAAATGTATCTCTAAAAGTACCCACAACTTTGTCACCTGGTTAAAAGATGATTATCGAAAGAAACTAAATGCTTATTTGCGTTCAAATTTTGATGAAGACTTCGAAGAAATACATGGTCATCCTCCAATTGAAGAATAAATTATAAAATAAAAGGCATCGAGATTTCGGTGCTTTTTTTATGTGAGAACCGTATGGTTTATCGCGCTAATAAAACAGGTCTTAGAAACAATAGCTTGTTTGTTATTAGGGTACTTCTAATTTTTTTCCCACCACATAGCTGATTACCTTCTAGACTCCTAATCGGAGGAAAAACTATTTCCTGAAATATTTTTTCACTTTTGTTTTTTATATTCAAAAATAATATACATTTGTGTAACTTGTTTAAGTGAAATGGTTCGTTTTTCTTATTTCGGAAATAACTCTCAATCGGAGAATGATTGTTATATAGCATTTTGGAAATGCAACGAAAAAATTAAGGCATCTCCATTTTCAATCCTTCTAAAACTCCAGCTTTTTTCAAAGCTGCATGTGGTTTACTTGCAAATTTTACAGTGATACACCTTACTTTTAAGGTTCTGACTTCCAGTCTAAAACAGTACTATTTTTCAGTTTATCATCTTTATAACTTCAACAAACAAGTGAATACAAAATACATAAATTTAGTCGATCAAACGTTTGGTTTTCTTCAGGAAGAGTTTAAAATAGCGGACAACAAATTAAACTGGCATGGCATTCATTTAATAGCATTAACTGTTACATGCGGGACTCCTTTAAAATTTATTTATTATCAAAAAATTTCAACAAAGTAAAAGGGTGGTTTCAAAATAGTATTCAAAAGCACTCACATAAAGGAGCTTATTAATGGATAGAGATGAAAAAGTAAATGTACCTTTTAGTGTTTTAAAGACGAACAAGAGAGCCGTGAATTCCTTGCTTTTTTAGGATATGGAGCCACCATTAAAAAAAAATAATCCCTTATTTTAACAAAAAAAAAGTTTAGTAATAACCCAAAAAAAGAAAATGAATATAATAAAAACGTACGCAGGAATACCACAAGAGTTTGGAAATTTATCAACCTCAAAAATCGTAATTATTCCAGTTCCCTATGCTGGAACTAGTACCTTGCAAAAGGTTGCTGATAAAGGCCCTCAGGCTTTTTTAGACGCTTCAGAAAACATGGATTTATTTGACATAGAAACAAATTCTGAGGTCTATAAACAGGGTGTTTTTCTTGCAGATCCAGTTACAGAGAATTCCTCAC
>Ga0307489_10000003_pt1 | contig 125166 bp, 107 predicted proteins | sample SB12metaG_FD_202247 | JGI IMG/M metagenome (GOLD analysis project Ga0307489, IMG submission 202247) | Sea-ice brine microbial communities from Beaufort Sea near Barrow, Alaska, United States - SB 1.2 | ecosystem: Environmental > Aquatic > Marine > Coastal | place: USA: Alaska | collected... | reverse complement strand
TTGGTTTCCAGAATGACTGAGGAATTGGTGCGTTCCACCCCTTCCAGATTGCCTATGTCATCTAATATTTGGCTGAGTTGCTCCAGTGACTCCGCCTGCACTATGGCGATAAGATCATATTCACCGCTAATGGCATAAAGCTCGGCGACTTCACTGACTTGCTTTAGCTCGGCATTGGTTCTTGCGGTCAGCTTCTGTTTCACCTTTATGGATACATGGGAAGTCACTAACTGGCTCTGGTATTCACTGCCGTATTGCACCACATACCCTTTGATGATCCCTGAGGCTTCTAATTTAGAAATGCGATTTTGCACAGTTGAGCGTGACAAGTTCAGCACCCGGGCAAGGTCAGAAATACTGGCTCTGGCATTTGAGCGCAGTATGGATAGTAATTGTTTTTCCTGTTTCGTTATCATAATGACCAGTGTTTTGGTTATATTGCTAATTTATAGCGTCATTTTATCCATAATGGTACTGCACTTTTAGCCTCGTTGGGGGGATAATAGAGAAATATATGCAGACGTCTATTATGGCTCTGCCAGTTAAAATGAGTTAGCAGGAGAATATGATGCAGGTCACCAGAGAGTTGTTTGATGAAGTGATGGTCCCCAATTACGCCCCCTCACAAATTATTCCGGTAAAAGGTCTGGGATCCAGAGTTTGGGATCAAAGCGGTCAGGAGTTCATTGACTTCGCCGGTGGGATAGCGGTGAACTGTCTTGGGCATTGTCACCCTGCCTTAGTCGAGGCACTCATCACCCAGGGGCAAAAACTATGGCATTTATCTAATGTTATGACTAACGAGCCTGCTTTGCTCCTGGCCAAAACGCTTACAGAGGCGACCTTTGCAGACAACGTTTATTTTGCCAATTCAGGGGCCGAAGCCAATGAAGGGGCGTTAAAACTGGCTCGTCGCTGGGCGCTCGATACCCATGGTGCGCAAAAATCGCAAATTATTTCTTTTCATAAAAGCTTCCATGGCCGTACGTTTTTCACTGTGACCGTTGGCGGGCAGGAAGCCTATTCCGATGGGTTCGGTCCTAAGCCGGGGGATATAGCCCATGCCCATTACAACGATTTGGCCAGTGTCGAGGCTTTGATATCGGACAATACCTGTGCAGTAGTGCTTGAACCGCTGCAGGGTGAAGGGGGCATTATTCCTCCTGTTGCGGGGTTTATCGAAGGTGTGCGCGCACTGTGTGACAAACATCAGGCACTGCTTATTTTTGATGAGGTGCAGACAGGCGTTGGCCGTACGGGGGAATTGTATGCTTATCAGGGACTGGGTGTAACCCCGGATATCCTGACCTCGGCTAAAGCCCTGGGTGGTGGGTTTCCCATCGGTGCCATGCTGACCACCCGGGAAATAGCCAAACATTTAAAAGTGGGTACACACGGTTCAACTTATGGTGGCAACCCCTTGGCATGCGCGGTAGCCGCAGCAGTATTGGCTGTGGTCAATACTCCAGAAGTACTCGCCGGCGTTAAACATAAGGAACAGGTATTTAGACAAGGGCTGGATAAAATTAATGCAAAATATCGAGTATTCAGCCAGGTACGTGGTAAAGGATTACTGTTAGGAGCCGTGCTCAATGATGATTTTCAAGGCCGTTCAAAGGAATTTCTCCAGGCCAGTGCCGCCGAGGGCCTGATGGTACTAGTGGCAGGTCCTGATGTTATTCGTTTTGCTCCATCATTGGTGATCCCCGATGAAGATATAGCGGCAGGATTACAGCGCTTTGAGCGCGCTGTTGCGCTAGTTGTCAATGGCTAGGTTGGGTTGCAAATGTTGATTATTCGTCCTATTCGCAGCAGTGATTTTAGTGTCCTTAAACAAATTGCTATCGAATCTGGTCACGGTTTTACCTCACTGCCAAACAATGAGCCGTTATTACTCAGTAAAATTGAGCGGGCAGAGCACAGTTTTGCCGCCAAGGTTAGCCAACCTGGTGAACAAAGTTATCTGTTTGTACTTGAGGATAGCGAAAGCGGCGACATTATGGGTGTTACTGGGATTGAGGCGGCAGTAGGTTTGGGGGCGCCATTTTACCATTACCATCTGGCCAGTCATATGCATTACTCGCCTGGCGTGGGTGTGAGGAAGCTGATAAAAACCCTCAACCTGTGTAATGACTATACCGGGGCATCGGAAGTGTGCACCCTGTTTGTACGGGAAAAATTCAGAAAAGGCCTGAGCGGGCAGTTATTGTCCCGAGTGCGTTATTTGTTTATGGCCAATCACCCCGAACGTTTCTCAACCCTGGTGATCGCTGAAATGCGAGGTGTGTCCAATGAACACGGGCATTCCCCCTTTTGGGCCTGGCTTGAAGAACATTTTTTTGGTATTGATTTTCCTACGGCCGATTATCTGGTGGGCATAGGTGACAAGGCCTTTATTGGTGAACTGATGCCCAAATACCCTATCTACACCAGTTTGTTGAGCCAACAAGCCCAGGATGTAATAGGTAAAGTTCACAGCAAAACGATACCGGCTTTGCGTTTGCTGGAAAAAGAAGGCTTTGTGCATCGTGATTATGTGGATTTATTTGATGCTGGGCCCACAGTTGAAGTGGCTTTGAAAAATATTCGTACCGTGCGGCAAAGCCACACCTGCCCGGTGGAAATCGGCGAGGTGGGTCAGGGTGAGACTGTCATGTTGTGTAATACCCAGGTGCACACCTTCAGAGCAACCGTTAGCCAGGAAGGATATTATGACGCTCTTAGAAACAAGCTCACCATTACCGCCCATTTGGCGCAGATGTTAATGCTGGCAGAGGGGGATAACGTTCGGTGGATAGCGCTGTAAGTGCCACCAACCGTGGTGTGAAAATTTATCATGTTTTAGTTAATTTATAAGGTTCAGGTTTTATGTTTAGTCAGGTCAACGCACTGTTTGAAAATTTGTGGAACAATTACCTTGAGGTAACCCCATCTGCAGTCAAAATACACAAATTACTCGGTTCAACCCAAGGGGATGATGTGATCAATGATCATATTGCCCTTAGAACGTTTAATATCCCTAAAGTAGGCTTAAACGTGCTGGCGGCCCATTTTGAAGCGCTGGGTTATCAGGCCTGCGGCGAATATCATTTTGTAGCCAAAAAACTGTACGCGAAACACTATGAACATCCTGGCGATCCTAACTTGCCCAAGGTCTTTATTTCGGAACTACTGGTGGAACAATGCAGTCCGAAATTGCAACAATGTGTGCAGGATTTGGTGGATAAAGTGGCGCCTGAGGCAACCCGTAAAGGAGATTTTCTTTACTCCGGGCGACACTGGGATATCGACTACGGCACTTATCAGATGTTACTGGAGGAGTCAGAATTTGCGGCTTGGGTTGCGGCATGGGGTTATCGGGCGAATCACTTTACCGTCAATAATAACTTGTTAGCCAACTTTGATACCGTTGAGACAATTAATACCGCGGTCAAAAACGCGGGTTTTTCTCTGAACGTCTCAGGTGGCGAAATCAAAGGCTCAAAAGAAGTGATGCTCGAGCAGTCTTCGACTCTTGCCGATCTGCATGATGCTGCCTTTAGTGATGGCGCCAGGGCTATTCCCAGCTGTTTTTATGAATTTGCCAAACGTTATCCCAAAGCCGATGGTCAGCTATTCAGTGGTTTTGTAGCGCAGTCGGCGGATAAAATATTTGAAAGTACCAACGCCCGCTAAGTAATCTCTGCATCGCTTTACCATCAGGGGCCACAAAAATTGATTTGTGGCTTTTTTTTATCTCATTTTTTGAGTGAATGGTATCTTACTCATCGTCAGGTAGTCCTGAAAATATAGGTATGTGATTGGTATTATTGAAATTTAACATTCTGATGGCAGGTTTGATTTTACTGTGATGTCAGCGAAATATAGACTCAAAGATATTGGCGTTAAACCAGGATAAAGTCATTCAGTCCTATGGGATTAGACTTATTAAGTGCAACGTCGGTTACTGCAACCCGGTTGGTGATAGAAGAAAGAGCAGTTGACAACACTGCCGCCTCAAGAGTGACGGGCGTATTAGTGTATTATTCACCGGCGAGAGGTTTTCAATAGCGTTAAACACTATTGTGATCTGTTGTAAGCGGTGAGTACCTGCAATATTATTAACCAAGGTAATGGAGCCACCAAGATTTTTGTTTTGCCTGGTCTTTTTGCCACTTTTTGCCTGAAAGTGTTAATAATTCAAATTTTCCTCAATTTTTATCAATCCTTTGCAGGTGTTTACTTGCCGAAGTCGAGGTGCATTGGTAAAGTTAGATGATATATATTATACATCTTACAGGATGCGATTTTTCCATGTTCAAGAAGCTTCGGGGAATGTTTTCCAACGATTTATCTATCGATCTTGGTACAGCAAATACTCTGATCTACATTAAGGATCAGGGCATTGTTTTAAATGAACCATCAGTGGTGGCTATTCGTCAAGAAAGAGCCGGCGGACCCAAAAGTGTTGCCGCCGTGGGTGGGGAAGCAAAACGCATGCTGGGCCGCACACCCGGCAATATTAAAGCCATAAGACCTTTGAAAGATGGGGTTATCGCAGATTTCTATGTCACGGAAAAAATGTTGCAGCATTTTATCAAACAAGTGCATGACAATAATTTTTTGCGTCCTAGCCCCCGGGTGTTGGTGTGTGTTCCCTGCGGTTCAACCCAGGTAGAGCGCCGGGCGATCCGTGAATCTGCTTTAGGTGCCGGTGCCCGTGAAGTCTATTTGATTGATGAACCAATGGCGGCGGCAATAGGGGCAGGCTTACCTGTTTCTGAGGCCACAGGTTCAATGGTGGTAGATATAGGTGGTGGCACCACAGAAGTGGCTATTATCTCGTTAAACGGTATTGTCTATTCGTCATCGGTACGTATCGGTGGGGACAAATTTGACGAAGCTATCATCAGTTACATCAGGCGTAACTTTGGCTCATTGATTGGTGAAGCCACAGCTGAACGGATCAAACATGAAATTGGCGCGGCATATCCTGGTGAAGAAGTGCGGGAAATCGAAGTGCGCGGACGGAATTTGGCTGAAGGTGTACCTCGTGGTTTTACCCTCAACAGCAACGAAATACTGGAAGCTTTGCAAGAGCCCCTCAGCGGTATCGTTGCCGCAGTGATGGTTGCGCTGGAACAATCCCCCCCAGAGTTAGCCTCTGATATTTCAGAGCGGGGAATGGTATTGACTGGTGGTGGTGCGTTGTTAAAAGATTTAGATCGCCTGTTAATGGAAGAAACAGGTATCCCGGTAGTGATTGCAGATGATCCGTTGACGTGTGTAGCCAGAGGCGGCGGTAAAGCTTTTGAGATGATTGATTTACACGGGGGCGACCTCTTTAGTTACGAATAAGTAAGGATATAAAAGCGGCATTAGCCGCTTTTGTTAGTCGATATATATGAACCCTATATTCCTACGCGGACCCTCATTGCAAAGCAGATTAGCTGTGGCCTTATTTTTGTCCGCTGGCCTGATTGTGTTCGATCATGTTTTTAATGGCTTTGGCACGACTCGTGTTTATCTCAACTCACTGGTCAGCCCCATTCAATATCTGGCCAATTTGCCTGGTGAAATGCTCAGCGCGAGCGCCAATCGTCTGGTATCCCACCAGCAATTGCTCGAACAAAATGCCGAGCTTACGCATAAAGCTACCTTGCTTAGTGGACAGTTGCAGCGTTACCGCTTATTGAAGGAAGAAAACGACACATTACGCCGTTTACTCAATTCTCCAGTACGTCTTGAAACCCGCAAAGAAGTGGCTGAATTAATGGCTGTGGACAACAATCCATACAGCCACCAAATTCTTATCGATCGCGGCGCAATGCAAGGCGTATATGAGGGACAACCCGTGCTGGATGACAAAGGGGTAGTGGGGCAAATCATGCAAGTGGGCTCCACCAACAGCCGGGTATTATTACTGGCTGATGTGACCCACGCCATTCCTGTGCGCATTGCCCGCAACAACATTCGTCTGGTTGCATCAGGCTCAGGTAGTTTAGACGAACTGATGTTAGAGCATGTACCCCACAGTGCGGATGTGGAAGAGGGTGATTTATTGCTATCTTCCGGTCTGGGCGAAGTATACCCCGAGGGTTACCCTGTGGGGATTATCACCGTCATAGTACGGGATGAAGGTCGTCCTTTTGCCCAGGTAAGGGCAAAGCCCGTAGCCCAGCTGGATAGGTTAAAATATCTATTGTTGCTGTGGCCTGGGGAGCAACCCGGCGAACAACAAATCAACAAGGTTAATAAATAAGTGAAACTTAGAAATAATGCCATAGTTCTAAGCATAATCATTGCCTTGGTTTTGCAAATAATGCCTATGCCTAGCGTGGTCTCGATATACAGACCCGACTGGGTATTTGTGGTACTGGGCTATTGGGCCCTGGCGTTGCCAACGAAAGTCAATGTCGGAGTGGCATTTTTCGTCGGCTTGATCCTTGATATACTACTGGGTACCAGCATAGGGGTACATAGTTTTGCCATGAGCTTGAGTATTTACGTACTGGCGGCGAACTATCAACGCCTGCGCAACTATTCGGTATGGCAGCAAGCTATGATTATTGGTATTTTGGATGCACTGTATAATTTGATTGTATTTTGGTTGATGCACTTGTTGACTGATATCTATTTTTTGCTGGCTTATATGTGGCCAGTTGTCACGTCCATGGTAATTTGGCCGTGGATTTTTTGGTTGTTGCGTCGGGTTCGTCGCCAGCTACACTTGAATTGAACCCCTCCAGATAAATTTTATGCTTATTTTAGCTTCGCAATCTCCACGCAGGGCACAACTGCTGGAGCAAATTGGCTTGTCGTTTGAAAAAATACACATCAATATCGATGAGACACCGCTACCCGGGGAATCGCCTGATACTTACGTGCTGCGTCTGGCCGAGCAAAAGTCGCTCGAAGGCTGGCGCCACAGCGCACATATTGATTCACGAAGCCTAGTGTTAGGCGCCGATACAGCGGTGGTGGTCCAAGGGACTATACTGGGTAAACCACTGGATCAAAAGGACTCCAGGCGTATGCTGGGGTTATTATCGGGCAATGAACATACTGTGTTGACGGCCATAGCGGTCACAGACGGTGTCGCCTTACAGTCAAAACTGGTCTCGACTACCGTGAGTTTTTGCTCGTTGTCCAATCAACAAATGGATTGGTACTGGCACACAGGTGAGCCCAGGGATAAAGCCGGCAGCTATGCTATTCAAGGGCTGGGCGGTCAATTTGTTACTCGGATTGTCGGTAGCTATAGCGCCGTGGTCGGGTTACCTCTATTTGAAACGCATCAACTACTACTGCAAATGGGCCTAAAAAATGAGTGCTGAATTACTGATAAACGTTACGCCATCGGAATCCCGGGTCGCGTTGATCGAAAATGGAATATTGCAAGAAGTACATATCGAGCGGCATACCAAACGTGGCCTGGTAGGTAATATCTACCGTGGCAAAGTCAGTCGGGTACTGCCAGGCATGCAGGCTGCGTTTGTTGATATCGGTCTGGATAAAGCTGCGTTTTTACACGCCTCGGATATCGCTATGCACAGCGAAGTGGAAGATGAAGTTTCCACCAGCCATCTTGAAAAACGTGATATTCGTGAACTAGTCCGTGACGGCCAGGAAATCGTGGTACAGGTGGTAAAGGATCAAATAGGTACCAAAGGCGCACGTCTGACGACTGATATCACGATCCCTTCACGCTATCTGGTGTTTATGCCAAGCGTCGAACACGTTGGGGTTTCCCAGCGTATTGAAGACGAAGATGAGCGGCAAAGACTCAAGGGCCTGATCCAGGAATATTGCAGTGCCAATGGTGGTTTTATTTTGCGTACGGCAGCCGAGGGTGTTAAAGCACAGGAGTTAAAACAGGATGCAGACTTCTTGCGCCGCCTATGGGAAAAAATCCGTTCACGGATGAAAAAAAAATCCCATGTGTTATACGAGGATTTGCCCCTGGCCAGACGGGTTTTACGAGATTTTGTCGGCACCGACCTGGACAGGATCCGCGTCGATTCAAAACTTTCTTTTGCTGAGCTGCAACAATTTACCCGAGAATATGTGCCCGAATTAAATCGGTTACTGGAATATTATCCAGGAGATCAACCCATTTTTGATCTCTACGATGTGGAAAACGAATGTCAGCGCTCACTTGAGCGCCGCGTGGATTTGAAATCCGGGGGCTACCTGATCATCGATCAGACTGAAGCTATGTGTACTATAGATATCAATACCGGGGCCTTTGTGGGCCATAGAAATCTGGAAGAAACCATCTTCAATACCAATGTTGAAGCCACTCAGGCGATTGCCCGTCAGCTTAGACTGCGCAATTTGGGTGGCATGATCCTTATCGATTTTATCGACATGACCGATGCACAACATAAACGCCGGGTACTGCACAGTTTGGAAAATGCAACGGCTAAAGATCGCGCTAAAATTAAAATCCATGGCTTCACTGCCCTGGGGTTAATAGAGATGACGCGTAAAAGAACACGAGAAAGTTTGGAACATATCCTCTGTGGTGAGTGTCCAGTATGTAAGGGGCGGGGATCAGTGAAAACAGTGGAGACGGTCTGCTTTGAAATTATGCGCGAAATTGTGCGGGTCAGCCGGGCTTATGATGCCGATAAATTTGTGGTGTATGCGGCCCCCGCCGTTGTTGAAGCCCTGCTTGGCGAAGAGTCTCATATGCTGGCTGAGCTGGAGGTGTTTATCACCAAGCAAATAAAGGTACATACCGAATTGTTGTATAACCAAGATAAATACGATGTGGTAATGATGTGAAACCTGCTGCATTTTACGCTGCTTATATAGTCAAAAAACTATGGTCTACAGTGGCAATATTGCTGGTGGTGGTGGCGGTTGCCCTGAGTTTGTTGCGCTATTCTTTACCTTATATGGATGGCCAGAAACAGCATTTGGAACAGTGGCTTGAAAACCAGTATGGGGTAGAAATTAATATTGGCAAGATCACCGCGCAATGGCAAAACAGTGGTCCGGTGTTGGTGCTGGAAAATTTGCAGTTGGTGCAAAACAGCCAATCACCTATCAGTCTGGATATCGGTCAGACTTTTGTAGAATTGGATTTTTGGGGCTCAGTGCTGGCCAGACAGATCCGCTCTGACCGTTTTGATCTTAACGCCCTGAATATAAAAATCGATCTTACCTCACTGCACCAGGAACAGGGTGACTTCCCGGTGATCGAAGCTCTGAAACAGTTGTTTTTGGAACAGTTACAATCTTTCTCCGTGAGTAATAGCCAACTTGAAATCACCACTGCCCATGATCAGCAGGTGCTGCTGATTAACCAGCTCACCTGGAATAACCAGGATGACCACCATCAGGGGGTGGGCGAATTACAGGTTGAAGAACTGGCGAGTAATTCCGCTTCCTTCACCCTGGATTTATTTGGTGATAAAAATGATTTGCGGGGCACTTTTTTTGCTGAAGCTAAGGATGTTGACTTATCGCCCTGGATGAATCAGTGGTTAACCACAAGGCACGAGCTGATTGAGAGTCGGGCCAATTTTGTGATCTGGGCTACAATAGCCAAAAGCGAAATTATCAATACACAGTTTAAACTGGCCAAAAGCGAGTTTAAGTGGACCCACCAAGACGAACCCATTGAGGCTGTCATTCTTGGCGGTGAAATCAATGCACAACCCACTAATAATGGCTGGATATATAATTTTCAGGAGTTTGCCCTTAACGTCAATACCCAGACCCTGACGACCAACTGGGAAGGGGCGTTGGATGAAAAGGGACAATTGCGCATCCAAAATGCAGAGCGTTTTCAAATAGCCCCTTTATTGCCACTGTTGCCTTTAGTGTTATCCCCCCAGGATGTTGATGTAATGCGTGAGCTTTCCCCCAGGGCCACAGTGGATAAACTCTATATGCAACTGGCTGGGGATGGCCAAACCGTGGCGCATCTGGCTATGAGTGATGTTCAGTGGCAGCAGGGAGGAGATATCCCTGGTATAGACAATATTGCTGCACAAATTAACTGGTACCAGGGCAGCGGTCGTCTACAGATCAACGGTCGCAATGCTTTGCTGAAAATAGATAACCTGTTAGACAAGGATATTGAATTTCAAGCTTTAGACGTGGATGTTTACCTGCAAGCCAGTGAACAAGGTTTCGAGTTGTTTGCTCCCAAGCTGAGCATTAAAAGTGAGTGGTTAAACGCCGAACAAGTTTTTTTTTATCGTAGTCAGGACCGTTATTTATCCTTGTCAGGCAGTATCGAGGCGCTGGACGTGCAATTGGCCAACCGCCTGTACCCTGCCAGTCTGATGGGCAAAAAGACCAAAAAATACTTGGTCAAAGCATTACAGCAAGGGCAAATAGAAGGGGCGAAATTTATTTGGAATGGCGCCCTGGCAGATTTCCCCTTTTCCCAGGGAGAAGGAATATTCCAGGCCAGTGTGGCTATTAAACAAGGGCAATTACAGTTTGCACCGAATTGGCCTGCCTTAACGGATCTGGATATAGCTTTATTGTTTGAAAATGCAGGATTGTACATGACTAGCCAGCAAGGTTCATTGCTGGATGTAAAGCTGTCCGAGTTAGTCGCCACTATTCCTACTCTCAATGCTGATGCCATTTTGACTATTGATGCCAAAGCAAGCGCCACCGGGCAACAGGTCAGCCAATTAATGTTGCAAAGCAGTATCGCAGATACGTTGGGAGCGACATTACAACAGGTGCAAATTCGTCAAACTCTGGGGGTTGACCTGAATTTGCATATTCCCCTTAGCGGCGGCCAGGTCGTAGCAACAGGGACGGTTAGCTTAAACAATAACCAGCTGGCTATTCCCAAGCTTGGCCTCAATCTAAGCAAGATAAAAGGCAAGGTGAGTTTTCAAAATGAGCAGGTCAATTTTAGTGGACTTAAAGCGCAGTTATTTGCTCAGTCTGTAATAGTCGATTTTTCCGGAAAGGACAGCGACACAGGATATCTGGCCAATATTGGCTTGCAAGGTCATTCCCAGATCACACCGCTGGTAAATGATCATCTGGCAGGCTTGACGGATTATCTGCAGGGTGAAGGTGCCTGGAGAGCCGAGGTGCAATTGACATTGCCTGATGAGGGTTTTAGTTATCAAGGGAGCCTAAACAGCAATTTAAGTGGCGTAACCTCATATTTACCTTCTCCCCTTACCAAGACGTCACAACAGATGATGCCTCTGGTGTTAAACGTGCGAGGAGATGCTCAGGCATCAACTATCTCTGCCAGGCTTGGTACAGATTTGGTGTTTGATGGTGTACTACCCCATCAAACGATGAAATTTTCCCGGGCCCATTTAGCGCTTGGGGAAACTCAGGATATGACTATGGGGCTGGGTTTTAGTATCGAAGCTATTTTACCTCACCTGGATATAGACAGCTGGTATCAGGTTGTCTCTACCCTTATTAACGAGCTGCCCGAGCAAGGTGATTCCCCTTTGCTTGGTGAGCCCCAGCGCGTATTTATTCGTGCCAATACTGCCACAGTGGCATCGCAAAATATCAACCAACTGGATGTTGTGGCTAAAAATACCAGCGACAGTTGGTCGATTGAACTCAATGCCAAGCAAGCCCGGGCCAAATTATCACTGTATAAGGATTGGCTGGTTAGAGGGGTACAGATAAATGCGGACTTTATTGATTTAAGTGACTGGCAACTGGGACAATCCAGGGCGGTAAACTTTTCTCCAAAATTAGCCAATTTGCCGCCCATCGAATTTTCCTGCACTCGGTGTCGTTTTCAAACCAGCGATCTTGGACAGGTTGATTTTCGCTTGTCCCGAGCCGCCAATGGTATGCATATCGATAGTTTGCGACTCGATAACGAACATGGCTTGCTGTATGCCACTGGTGACTGGTTACTCGACGAGACCAGCAGCAGTACTCACTTAAGCGGCGAATTTAGCAGTGCGGATTTTGGTCTGTTTTTAAAAGGTTTCGAATTCGAATCCGGGATCAAAGATTCTAAGGCAGCGGCGAGTTTCGATTTGAACTGGCAGCGTGCTCCTTATGAATTTAATTTTGCCAGCTTAAACGGTGACGTAGACTGGCGGCTCAGTGACGGCTATTTGACTGAAGTGACGGATAAAGGCTCCCGTATTTTTTCCATATTGAGCCTGGAGTCCCTGGTACGTAAACTTAAACTGGATTTTCGAGATGTGTTTGGCAAAGGATTCTTTTACGATAAAATGAATGGCAGCTTTGAAATTGCCAATGGTACAGTGGATACACGTAACACCGTGGTCGACGGCAGTGCCGGCGAGATCACCATGCGTGGCTATACTAACTTGGTCAGCAAGGAATTAAATTATCGCATTGCTTTTGCCCCCAAAGTAACCTCAAGTTTACCACTTATCGTAGCCTATATGGTAAACCCAGCCACCGCTTTGGCAGCCCTGGCCTTGGATCAGGTTCTGACCTCGGCCAAGGTGATTTCCAACATTAAATTTTCATTAACCGGCACCATAGATGATCCCAAACTGGAAGAGTTACAACGAGACAGCAAGGAGATCAGCCTGCCAGCGCAAAATAAATCCATGCCTGTCGACAATAGACAGGATACCAGCCGGGCACCCAAAATAGATCAACAACGTGTCACTCTGGCGGTATCCGATGTCTAACCTGGTGGCCTTGCAGATGACATCAAGTCCAAACGTGACCGACAACCTGCAGGCCGTTAACACGGCGCTAGCTAACTTGACTGTCAACGAGCCGACCCTGGTAGTGCTCCCCGAGTGTTTTGCCTGTTTTGGTGGCGGCGATAAAGGTCAGTTGGCTATAGCTGAAACCTTTGGCGAGGGGCCGATCCAATTGGCCTTGTATGCCATGGCCAAACGTTATGGTGTGTGGCTGGTGGCTGGCAGTATGCCTATTCGCACAGAACAGGCAGATAAATTTACGGCCACCTGCTTGTTGATCAACGACTGCGGTGAGATGGTCAACGACTATCAAAAAATACACTTGTTCGATGTACAGGTTGGCGACAATACCGGCCGTTATCTGGAGTCCCGCTATACCGAGCCGGGCAATAAGCTGGTGGTGCAGGACACGCCCTTCGGTAAACTGGGATTGGCAGTCTGTTACGATCTGCGTTTTGCGGGCCTATTTCAAGCTATGAGTCAGCTCGGCCCCCTGGATGTACTGGCCTTACCAGCGGCATTTACCTATAAAACCGGACTGGCCCATTGGCATGCGTTACTTGGCACCCGGGCCATTGAAAATCAGTGTTACGTGGTGGCAGCCAATCAAACGGGAGAACACGCCAATAAACGACAAACTTATGGCCACTCCTGTATCATGTCCCCATGGGGAGAAAACCTGTGCGAAATAACCAACCAGCCTGGCGTCATTCAAACCAGGCTAGACTTGTCGTTAGTCGCCCAAATACGCCGGGATATGCCGGTCAATCATCATAACAAATTCAGGAGTTACCTTGTCTAATCTGGTTGAACAAAACCTGCTTACTGCCTCTGATCTGGATAGAAGCATACTGGGATCCGCTCTGGATTCGATTTATCAACACGACAACGATTTTGCTGACCTGTATTTTCAGGCTAGCCAGCACGAAACCTGGGTACTGGAAGACGGTATCATTAAAGAAGGCAGTTTCAATGTCGAACGCGGTGTGGGCGTGCGCGCAGTCAGTGGTGAAAAAACCGGATTTGCTTACTCCGATGATATTACCCCTGAGGCATTGATGCTCGCAGCAAAGTCGTCGCGCAGTATCGCAGGCGTTGGTGGTAAACATAAAGTGACGGGCTTTAAGCCATCCAACTTTCAAGCCCGCTACCGCGGTGATAATCCCTTGCTTGGCATGGAAGATCAGGAAAAAATAGCCTTGCTAAGGTTAGTCGATAGCTATATTCGTCAGCAAGAGCCGGCACTGAGCCAAGTTGTAGTGAGTATCAGTGGTGTCTATGAAGAAGTTCTGATTGCGGCCACAGATGGCACCTTTTGTACCGATATTCGTCCCCTGGTACGCTTAAACTGTTCAGTGTTACTGGAAAAAGACGGCCGTCGCGAACGGGGCAGTTCCGGTGTGGGTGGGCGTTACGCTTACCAATATTTTCTGCTGCAACAAGACGGCCGCCTCTGCTATGAGCAGGTTGCCGATGAAGCCATTCATATGGCCAGGATCAATATTCAAGCTGTTGCCGCCCCCGCCGGGCAGATGCCAGTGGTACTGGGCAGTGGTTGGCCAGGGGTGTTATTGCATGAAGCCGTGGGTCACGGTCTGGAAGGTGACTTTAACCGTAAAGGCGCCTCCACGTTCAGTGGGCGTATGGGCCAACAAGTGGCTGCGAAAGGCTGCACCATAGTCGATGACGGCACCCTGGCTAACCTGCGCGGCTCGATATCGGTGGATGATGAAGGCACACCGGGACAACGTAATGTCCTGATTGAAGACGGTATTCTTACCGGCTATATGCAAGATAAGCTCAATGCCCGCTTAATGGGTGTTAAACCTACCGGTAATGGCAGGCGGGAGTCATTTGCCCATTTGCCCATGCCCCGCATGACCAATACTTATATGCTGGCGGGCCAGTATGAGCCGGAAGAAATTATTTCCACCATCAAAAAAGGTATCTATGCCCCAAACTTTGGTGGCGGACAGGTAGATATCACCTCGGGCAAATTTGTGTTTTCCACCTCGGAAGCCTATTTAATCGAAAACGGTAAGATCACCACCCCCGTAAAAGGCGCAACCTTAATAGGTAACGGCCCTCAAGCCATGCAGAAAGTGTCTATGGTGGGTAATGACCTGGCGCTGGATAAAGGTGTGGGTGTGTGTGGTAAAGATGGCCAGAGTATTCCTGTTGGGGTGGGTCAGCCCACCCTTAAAGTGGATGAACTAACAGTAGGTGGTACGGCATAGGCCGCACCACCTTATTCATTTTGCTACTGGCCCCTGGTTACTGGGGGCTAGATTCTAGCGTACAGGGAGAGGGCAGCAGTACTTTTGGTCGCTATAGCACTTTTGTTAGTCTCTGGCAGCCTTTTTATTCATCTATTGTTTCTTTTAAGTATTTAAATAACTCTCGTGAGGCTTTGGGAGGCTTATTTTCTTTTTGTTGTTTATTTACCTGGCGCACTAACTGGCGCAATTTTTGGCGATCAAGCTCATCATGTTGTTGCAACAGGTCTTCGATAGCCGTGTCACCCTGAGCAATCAATGTATCGCGCAACACTTCCAATTTGTGGAATTTTTGATTGGCTTTTTGATGGGAGACCTGGCTGACCAGTAATGCTTGCTCTATCGGCTCAATGTCACGATGACGCATTAACTTGCCGATAAGTTGTAATTGACGCCTGTAACCTTCTTTTTTGCGCAATATACGCTGTGCCAAAAGCACAGCATCCAGCAGCTGGGTATCCAAAGGTATTTTCGCCAGTGAAGACGGGCTTAGTTCTACCAGGGATTCTCCTAGTTTCTGCAGGTCATTCATCTGATTTTTCAGCTGGGTTTTACTCAACTGAGTGTCTTCTTCTTCTTGTTCGAACTCGTTTTTATCCGGAGATGGGGCCATAACAATATCTTTAGTGGTACACTATGAAAATATTGTAACCTTGAACGCGCTAATAATATAGCTAACTGCTCAAGGTAAATGTCGTTTGAAAATGAAGGGTGTATGCAGCAGCAATTAACTGATATCCAAGAAATAGTGGCAGACGTGCTTAAACTGGCCAAGCAAAAGGGTGCCACACAAGCTGAAGCCAGCATGTCAAAAGTACGTGGCATTGCGGTTTCTTCTCGCTTGAAAGAGGTAGAAACTGTCGAGTTTACCAATGATGGCGGCTTGGGTATTACCGTATACCAAGGCAGTAAAAAAGGCAGCGCCTCCACGGCAGACCTTAGCCCCAGTGCCCTAAAACTGACAGTGGAAAAAGCCATTGAAATTGCCAAGTATACCGGTGACGATCCCTGCTCTGGCTTAGCTGACCCAGATTTAATGGCCTATGATTATCCCGAACTGGATCTGTATCACCCCATAGAGCTCGATACCGACTTTGCTATCGAGCAGGTTATTAAGGCTGAGACCAGTGCCCTGGGCTTTGATCCCCGTATTAGTAATTCAGATGGGGCGTCTTACAACGCCAATTTGGGCAGCAAGGTTTATGGCAACAGCCATGGTCTGAATGCGGGTTACAACAGCACGCGCTATAGCCTCAGCTGTGTGGTCATTGCCGAGCAAGACGGTGAGATGCAACGTGACTACAGTTACACAGTCGACAGAGACGCTGCCTTATTAGCATCCCCGGAGCAGGTCGGCATAGAAGCCGCCGAGTTTACGCTTGGCAGATTGGGTGCCAGGCAGATTAAAACAGCTAAAGTGCCGGTGTTATTCCATCGCGATATTGCTGCAGGTCTGATGGGGCATTTTATCAGTGCTATCAGCGGTGGTAATTTATATCGCCAGTCGTCATTTTTACTCGACTCACTGGGCAAACAGGTCTTACCCGACTGGTTTGAAATCAGTGAACGCCCCCATATATTAAGAGGACTTGCCAGTTCGCCCTTTGATCACGAAGGGGTAAAAACCAAGGATTTACAAGTTGTCACAGCCGGCATACTCAATAGTTATTTACTGACCAGTTACTCGGCGCGCAAAATGAAAATGCAAACCACGGGACATGCTGGCGGTATTCACAACTGGTTTATTAAAAATAGCGGGCAGTCTGACCTGGAAATGCTCGCTACTTTGGGCACAGGCTTACTCGTCACTGAACTGATGGGCCAGGGCGTCAACGTCGTGACCGGTGACTATAGCCGGGGAGCGGCGGGTTTTTGGGTAGAAAACGGCATAATCCAATACCCTGTACACGAGATCACCATAGCCGGTAATCTGGCTGACATGTTGCGCAATATTGTCGCTGTGGGCGCCGTAACGGAGCGCCGTGGTAGCATTCAGACGGGCTCTATCCTCATCGATGAAATGCAGGTCGCTGGCGAATAATAAGTCTGCCCCTGAGTCAATGGCTAAGTAAATTAGTCATTGACCTGTCATACCTCCGCCCCTGCAGCGCAATGCTCATCGGGCGGGTTAAACAATCACATAATGTAGCGCGTGTAACCACGGCAATTCTCTGTTGTCCTGATAAAAAGTGGTTCATCAGCCTCCCCAGCAGATTAATGCTGAGGTTTAGAGCTTGACGTTACGGTGGTTGATAGAAGGCAGCAATTTAATTCATTCAGGTGTTATTGCCCTCAAATAGGCCCTTGTTATTGGTCGTCTTTGACTTTTAATTGGCAGGCTTTGACTTTGAATTGCCCCACTTCTACCTCCACCACTTCAACCTTGGTGCCGGCCGCCAGCACTTCATCACTGGTTAACCGCCAGTTTATCCCCGAATAATGATAAACCGACTGCAGGTGTGGTGAGATATCCGCAGTTAAAGTAAAACTATGACCGATTAGGTCACTGGTGACTCTTTTAGTCTCCACCTTAGTCTGCAAATTTTTCAGGGGCTGCCACAGCACCACAGCGAATAACACGGTACCGAGTCCGACACTTAACAGCGCCCCCGATACTGTGTCAGGCACGATACCCGCATAGATAAGGGCACCACTAATAAGGGCAGCCAGGCCCACAAAAAACAAGAAAAAGGTAGCAAAACCCAAGATCAGGATCTCGATGGCCAGCATCAGCAAACCAAGGGCAATCAGGCTTTGGGCCAGGTTATCAGTTAGCCACATCATTTTTTGCTCGATTTAGTGAATTAATAATAGTCATTGCCTGGGCGACCACACTGGCGATATCGGTGCCACTATCGGGTAGCAATACCACGGACGATTCTTTGGCGATAGCTTGTTTCGCTTCGATGGCCTTAGTGGCAAGGTCGAGCTGAATGGCTTTTTGCCCTTCTTCGGTGGCGGCGGCCTCACCGACCTGGCGTAAAGCCTCAGCCTGTGCGGACGCGACTGCAACTATGGCCTTCGCTTCACCTTCGGCCCGCAGTACCTGTTCGGCTTTGTCTGCTTCGGCGGCCAGTACCACTGAGGCTTTTTGACCTTCAGCCCGGTTAATGGCGGCTTGACGATCCCCTTCAGATTCAAGAATTTGCGCCCGCTTGACCCGCTCGGCTTTCATTTGCGCTTCCATGGCCTCCATGACGGACTGAGGCGGCACGATATCTTTAATTTCATAACGCAATACCTGAATGCCCCAGGGGCCTGCTGCGTCATTAATCGCGGCGACTATATTGGTATTTAATACATCTCGTTCTTCAAAGGTTTTATCCAGCTCCATCTTGCCTAATTCTGAGCGCATAGTCGTTTGGGCCAGTTGGGTGACGGCAAAAACATAGTCATCTATGCCATAGGTGGCTTTGTAAGGGTCCAGTACTCTAAAGTAGAGTACGCCATCAACTGACAGGGAAATATTATCTTTAGTGATGGCGCTTTGCTCAGGCACATCCACCGCTTTTTCTTTCAAAGAGCGATCGGCAGAAATGCGATCGATAAAAGGAATAATAAAATTGAGCCCGGCTTCTTTGGTGGACTGATATTTACCAAATCTCTCGATCACGTAAGCACGATTTTGCGGTACAAATTTAATTGACGATTTGAGCAGAGCGATAACAAACACCAGTAACAGGGTTTGCACGGACAGTACATAACTTAGGAGGACATCCATTTACTATTCCTTTTTGTGATTAAGACACTAAGGTGCCATTGCTTCGATTCTACCTTTAAAATTAGCCATTATGCAGCTAAAAAACTCGAAAAATTGCTGACCGGGTTTTAATACCAAATACATGCCTGACAATCCCGGGGGGTAATGACTGATATCATCAGGGACAAACCCGGCTGGCAAGGGTGCCAGCCGGTGAGTCTTAGTGTAAACCAAGATCCCGGGTCATATTCTCGTTTTTATCCCGATGCACTATGATGTTGTCTTCAATTCTGATGCCACCAAAAGGCCGGAAGGTATCCACTGTAGACCAATTGATATGTTTGCCATTGGCGCTGTCTTTCAGATCGGCCAGTAAACTGTCGATGAAGTACAAGCCTGGCTCGACAGTAAACACCTGGCGGGGCTCTATGATGCGAGTGGTACGCAAGAATGGATGTTCTGCTGGAGGTGGATTGGGTGTGCCCCAGTCATCTGCTGCATGCCCGGCCACATCGTGCACTTGCAAGCCCAGGAAATGTCCGATGCCATGGGGGAAGAACGTATTCACTATACCCTGGGCAAGGGTATCCTGTGGGCTTAATTTGCTGATGCCAAATTCCGCTAATAGCCGGGCGATCTGCTGATGGGCCGCTATATGCACATCGGTATAAGCTACCCCGGGTTTAAGCAAATCAACCAGGCTTAAGGTGACTTTATCCATGGCCTGGATCAGCTCGGCAAACTGATTTTTTTCCCGGGCGTAAGTACGGGTAATATCGGCTGCATAACCGTTGAAGGTGGCACCGGCATCGATAAGAAATGATCGGGCGTGCCCAGGCGCCTGGGTGTCTTGATCCATATAATGCAATATGGAGGCATTTTCGTTCAGGGCCACGATATTGTTGTATGGCACCTGATTAATACCCTGGCGCACTGCGCCCAGATAAGCCTGGTTGATATCAAACTCCGACAGACCTTGGCGAAACGCAGCTTCGGCCCCTTGGTGGCCCTGCACTGCAAGTTTATTGGCCTGGCGCATGCAAAGTAACTCGTAATCGGTTTTACAGCCGCGCTGATAATGCAAATAGTGCAAAACACGATCGGGATTAATCATCTCAAAACCCAAGGCCTTGGCGACTTCGATGTACTCACCGATATAAGCGTATTTGCTTTTATCATAGGGCAGATGTTGCTCTACTTTATCGGCCTGAGTGAGCAGTATAATATCGAAATGTTGTGCCCAAAAATCTGTGGGCTCTGGCGGCACTTTGTGCCAGAAATCTTTAGGCCGGTAAAAAATCAGTTTAGGTTTATCGGTGCCGTTGACGATCAGCCAACAATTTGGATTATCGATAACAGGCACCCACGCCTTAAATTGGGGATTGCATTTAAACGGATAATTATTGTCATCCAAAAACATGCGCTTGCCTTGACCCGAATGAATAATCAAGCCATCGATCCCTTCACGCAGCAAAGCGTCGCGGGTTCTCAGTTGTAATTCATGAATATGTTGTGGGTAACTGTCGGCCAAATCTTGCATGTCTGGGATCCTTGGGAAAAAATAAGCCAACAGATTATCACAGGCTCGGTTCTTTGTTCTACCGCAGCATAAGGCGTTCAACGTTTGTCCGGAGCAATTTCCATGTTGGCCAATTCGTTAAACAGCTTGCTGGATTGGCCCATACGTTGGGCATAAATCTGCTTGTAAGCCATGACGGCTTTGACATAGTTGCGGGTTTCTTTATAGGGGATAGTTTCTACCCAGATATCCATGGGCACTTTTTGTTGCTCAGGTAACCAGCCTTTTACTTTGCGCCAGCCAGCATTATAAGAGGCCGTGGCAAGAACTGGGTTGTTGTCCATTTTGTCCAGCAGATAACGCATATATTGGGTACCATACTCCACATTTTGCTGAGGATTGTACAAGCTACTGTTAAGGATGTTTTTCTTGGCCAGGTAGCGGGCTGTACCGGGCATCAGTTGCATCAGTCCACGGGCTCCGGCAGAGGAGTTGGCATCGGCCATAAAGGAGCTTTCCCGGCGCACTATGGCAAATGCCCAGGCAGGGTCGAGCTGATATTTTTTGGCACTGGACTGCAGGGTGTTATCAAAGGCCATGGGGAAACGCCTATTCAGATCGTCCAGATACCCCACCCGGGCGAAGGTGAAAATGGCCTGATCGTGCCATTTCCAGCTATCGGCAATCACAGCCGCAATTAAACTTTGCTGGTTAGTGAGTTGTTTTTGCAGATCGTACCATTCCCGCCTGGCACTGATATTACGTTCGAGCTGCAGGAATTCATAGGCGCGTTTGGCCTGGGGCATATTGGCAATTAACAGCATTTCCTGGGGACTGAAGTTTAAGGCGGTATTTTGCAGTTGTGGCTCTTGGGCAAGTTTACCGCTGGCCATAAAGCCATAGTAGTGGCGCTGATGGGCCAGTTTAGAAAACGTCTGATTGGCTAATTCTGTGGCGTTTAATTGCTGGTAAGTGCGGCCCAGCCAATACTGAAAAGTGTTGTCCTGGCTAATGTCTGGTGGGGCAAATTCAAGGAGGTCCAGGGCATGTTGCCAGTTGCCTTTACGCAGCACATGGGCCAGATGCCAACGGAATAGCTCTTTGTCCTGCAATGGGGTATTGGCTTTGTCGAGCCATTCATCAGCCTGGGGATGATTGGCCACAGCCAGGGCCAGGGCGAAGCGTTCGGCAATGCTGCGTTTTTGCTGATCACTAAAAGTAAAACGTTTTTCCAGAGCAAACCAGCTTTTTAGGGCCAAATCTGCCTGGCTCCAGGCCAGACGTTTAAGGCCGTAAACCAGAATTTGTGTTTCTTGCTGGGGGTTTTTGCCGGGAAATTGCGAGGCGCGGCTGACATAACTAGCTTCACGCCTGACCTTTAGCCACAGATCCGCTAAATACTGTTTATCTTTTGCTAACAATTTTCGCAAGTAAGGAATAAGGGTATGTTTGCCTTCACTGGCGGCCAATACTAGGCGCTGCCAAACCATATCCTGAGTGAGATTACCGGCCTGTTGCCATATGCGAAAGATACGATCGCATTGTTGGGGCTGGGATTGGCCCACTACCCACAGCGCCGTTATTTCTTGCAGCGCCGCAGCATGTAACTCGGGTTTTTTGAGGCTATATTCAATTTTTTTACAGGCCAAGGCCGTATCCCCTATATTAAGATAATATTTAAGGAATAATGCCTGTTGATCTTCTTTGGCCAGATAGGCCAGCCACTTTTTACGCAGGGAATTGTCCAGCGGGGTACCTTTGTAACGTTGTAAAAACTGCTCAATAAGTTCGCTGTGTTGCATATCTACAGCGCTCATCAGAGCTTTGAGTTCCACATAAGGCTTAAGGGGATAATCTGCCAGTTCACTTAGCAGTTGTTGATACTGGGCGCTGCCTGGCCTGGATGCCAAACTTTCAGCCTGGGCAAAAATCTTGCGCTGATATCGTAATTTTTGCTCGCCAGGAGATACAACTTCTGTGGCATAAGCCAGGATGTTCACCAGTGTTAACAGTGACAAAAACATAAAGCGGATAATAAACAGGCCTCATTGTGTGCCTAAAAGATCAACCTTAAGACATTTACCACTATATGCAAGGGATAAGCGGCAAGAGGTCAGTAAATTTAGTGAAATTTAACTGGCATGACCAGTTGAAATGTGTCAATTTGTCCCGGTTCTATAGTTGTTACAATTAGGTTGCGGTTTTGCTGTTCTTATTCACAATGTTAGCCGACCCTAATACTATCAACTTAATTTACTCGGTTCGTACCCTCAATCCTGGCGAATGCCAAAGGAGAAAATAATGATATATGAAGGCAAAAGCCTCACAGTAGCCCTGTTGCAAGATGGTATTGCAGAACTCGTATTCGATGCCCCAGGTTCGGTTAATAAATTTGACCAACAAACGGTGAGCGAAATGTCCGAGGCAGCCACAGCCCTGAGCACTAATTCACACGTCAAAGGCCTGCTGGTACGATCCGTTAAATCGACTTTTATTGTCGGCGCAGATATTACTGAATTCACCGCCCTGTTTGATATGCCTGATGCAGATGTTCTGGCCTGGGTGGCAAAAACCTCCCATGCATTTGACCAGATTGAAGATTTACCTTTCCCCACTATTGCCGCCATTAACGGTTTTGCACTCGGTGGCGGCTTTGAAATGACCCTGGCCTGTGATTTACGGGTGGCTGATACCACCGCAACTATTGGTTTTCCTGAAGTGAAATTAGGCTTAATGCCCGGTTTTGGTGGCACGGTGCGTTTGCCTCGTTTAATTGGTGCTGATAACGCCCTGGAGTGGATGACCACAGGCCGTGATCGTAAAGCCGCTAAAGCGATGGCTGAAGGTGCAATTGATGCCGTGGTAGCCCCAGATAAACTGCAAGACGCGGCGCTGAGCATGCTTAAAGACGCCATAGCGGGTAAATTTGACTGGCAAGCCCGTCGTGCCCAAAAAATGGCCCCCCTTAAGTTAAATAAAAATGAAAGTATGATGAGCTTTTCCACTGCAAAAGCCATGGTATTTGCCCAGGCGGGTAAACATTATCCGGCGCCCCATATGATGGTAGAAACCGTTGCCAATGCCGCCCGTCTGGATCGTGATGGCGCGTTAAAGTTGGAAAACCAAGGTTTTAGCATATTAGCCAAAACCGATGCGGCCAAAGCTCAGGTGGGCATTTTTCTGGCGGATCAATTGGTTAAATCCAAAGGTAAAAAACAGGCCAAAAGTGCCAGCAAAACCGTTAAACAAACCGCTGTGTTAGGTGCCGGTATCATGGGTGGCGGCATCGCTTACCAGTCTGCCGTTAAAGGCACACCGGTGATCATGAAAGACATCAACCAGCCAGCCTTGGATTTAGGGCTGCAAGAAGCGGCGAAAATTTTAGGTAAGGGCATGGAGCGTGGCAAAGTAGATGCCAAAACCATGGCTAACACCTTAAACAATATCGTGCCTACCCTAGAATACTCGGCCATAAAAGACTGTGATCTAGTGATTGAAGCCGTAGTAGAAAACCCGAAAGTTAAAGCCATAGTGCTTAAAGAAACCGAGCAATACGTGGCCGATGACGCCATTATCTGTTCGAATACCTCAACTATCTCCATTGATCAGTTAGCCAAGAGCCTGGAGAAACCTGAGCGTTTCTGCGGTATGCACTTCTTTAACCCCGTGCATAAAATGCCCCTGGTGGAAATCATTCGCGGTGAAAAAACCACAGATGCCACCATTGCCGCTGTGGTCGCCGCCACTATGAAAATGGGTAAAACACCTATTGTGGTCAATGACTGCCCGGGCTTTTTAGTCAATCGGGTACTGTTCCCTTATTTTGCCGGTTTTAGTAAATTGCTAATGGATGGAGCAGATTTTGTGGCAGTGGATAAAGTCATGGAGAAAGTCTTTGGCTGGCCAATGGGCCCCGCTTTCTTGCTGGATGTAGTGGGCATGGATACGGCCGATCACGCCTCTGGCGTAATGGCTGATGGCATCCCTGAACGTATGCAAAAAATTGCCAACGATCCGGTTACCTTACTCTACAACGCCGGGCGTTTGGGTCAGAAAAACGGCAAAGGGTTTTACAACTTTAGCCTTGATAAACGGGGTCGGCCGGCAAAAGTAGCGGCCGATGAAGCCTATGCCTTATTTGCGCCTCATTGCGCCGATAAGCGTGACTTTGATGCTGATGAAATCATCGCCAGGGTGATGATCCCCATGGCCAATGAAGCCATTCGTTGTTTGGAAGAGGGCATAGTGGGCAGCGCTGCCGAAGCAGATATGGCTCTGCTATACGGCTTGGGCTTCCCGCCCTTTAGAGGTGGCATCATCCGTTACATTGAAACCATGGGCTTGGCTAACTTTGTAGCCCTGGCCGACAAATATGCGGATTTAGGTCCGATTTATCAGATCACTGACGGCGTGCGCGAAATGGCCGCCTCAGGTAAATCTTATTTTTCTCAATCAGCCTAAATTGCACCAGAGGACAAAAACATGAAAGAAGTCGTAGTAGTCGATTGTATTCGTACCCCAATGGGGCGCTCCAAAGGCGGTATTTTCCGCAACGTGCGTGCTGAAACTTTATCAGCACACCTGATGAGTAAACTGGTTGAACGTAACCCCAATCTTGATCCCAACGAGATTGAAGACATCATCTGGGGTTGTGTGCAGCAAACCAAAGAGCAGGGTTTTAACATTGCCCGTAATGCCCAGTTACTAACAGACATTCCCCGCAGTGTGGCAGCTGTTACTGTGAACCGTTTATGCGGCTCATCGATGCAAGCCTTGCACGATGCAACCAGTGGCATCATGAGCGGCCGTGGAGATGTGTATATGATAGGTGGCGTGGAGCACATGGGCCACGTGCCTATGGACTTCAATATCGATTTTCACCCGGGCATAGCTAAAAATGCCGCTCGGGCTTCAGGTAGCATGGGCATGACCGCCGAATTACTCGGTAGGCAAAATGGTATCAGCCGTGAAATGCAAGATGCCTTTGGTGCCCGCTCTCATCAACGAGCTCATGCAGCGACTATAGAAGGCCGCTGGGCCAATGAGATTGTGCCCATTGAAGGTCACGACGCCGATGGTATTTTAAAGTTGATTGATACGGATGAAACCATTCGCCCTGACTCAACGGCCCAAAGCATGTCAGGCTTGCGCCCGGCTTTTGATCCGGTTAACGGTACGGTCACCGCAGGGACATCATCAGCCTTATCTGACGGCGCATCGGCGATGCTGATCATGTCAGCGGATAAAGCCAAAGCCCTTGGCTTGACGCCACGTGCGAAAATTCGTGCCATGGCCGTTGCCGGTTGTGACGCGGCCATAATGGGTTATGGCCCTGTACCGGCCACGCAAAAAGCGCTTAAACGCGCAGGCATGACTATGGCGGATATTGAGTTGGCTGAGTTTAACGAAGCCTTTGCCGCTCAGGCGTTGTCTTGTATCAAGCAGCTTGGCTGGCTGGAAACGTATGATGAAAAAGTTAACCTCAACGGTGGCGCGATTGCCCTGGGACACCCATTGGGTTGCTCCGGTTCACGTATCTCCACTACCTTGCTTAATCTGATGGAGTCCAAGGATAAATCTATCGGCCTGGCGACTATGTGTATTGGTTTGGGTCAAGGGATAGCAACTATCTTTGAGCGTGTGTAACACGCAGTTGTAGGTTTGATTGGAAGGCGCCGCAAGGCGCCTTTTTTGTTTGTTTATTGTTTATGCGATACGTTTATTTTATGGCCTGCGGCCACGGGGCATTCGCTGCCAAGATATGTGCCATGCACACTAAAGCATGCGCTTACCCGCATCTCGACAATTGCTCCAGCGTTGTTCTACCTTCCGCCATCCCTGGCGGTCGCTTGCGGGATATGACTGACCATCCTTGGTCTGCCAGTCACTTCTTTTATTAAGTGCATCCATGCACTTAACCTTTCAGGCCAGCTAAAGCTGTTCCATATTTATCCCGTAAACATGGTCTACAGCCGAAAGAAGTAACCAAGACAAAATGGTCGGGAACCATTTTAAACATCCGAAGGATGGCCCGCAGGGCAAAATATAGGATGTATTTTGTAAAGGCCGCTCTCCGGCATTCCTCCCAATCCTGTGCTTCTCGATTAAAACAGGTCGTGATTACGCGTTCCCGACGCGGGAATCACTTGATTTTAATCCCTGAATCACGCGGTGACCGAATTAACCTGCTTTAACCTGCCGTGCTCGGGGAGTGATGAGTCGAGAGAACAGCAGCGACGGTGTCGCCAGGGCATGTGCTTTGCCCACGGGGCTCAGCTGCACTGTTTTACAAAAAAGTCTAGCGTTGCCCCCTGCAAGGTATCCCACTTTGCCGACTTTATATTCGCAGTTATTTTTTAAGAGTGCTTATATTACCGGATCTGTGGGGTTTATGTTTTTATGTTAACTGTCTCTGTAATGTTTTTAACGTTAAATGCATAATTTCATTGCGGTTTTGTTCAAGGGTAGTTTAAGGTGGAGTAATAATTTTAATCATGTCGTTGTGTTAACAGGGCAGGTTGCAAAGCCGCGATAGTTTACTGATAGCGCAATAAAACAAACATTATGGTGGGTATTTTACTCGCTGAAAAGCGCTCCTAAAGCCCCCCATATATTAAGCGTTATACATTAAGGATAGTCTATGCACCCTAATAGGAATGCAATCGCATTTGGAGGTTTAGCTTTTTTGCTTGTTGCCTGTGTTTTTATGATTAGTATATCTTTGTGGGCTTGGCCTAAATATAAAGTTTACAGCATGGAAATGAATGGCAAGGCTTCTTTAAAAGAGGCTGAGTGGAGTAAACAAATACTTATTGTAGAAGCTAAAGCACAAGAGCAAGCAGCATTAATGCAAGCCAAAGCGAAAGTTACTTTAGCTCAAGCTGAAGGCGAAGCTAAATTAGTCCGTGCTATAGCTGAGGGTAAAGCTGATATTGAATTGGCAAAAGCAGCTGCGCAAGCTAATAGAATAATTGGTAAGTCATTAAAAAATAATCAAGCATACCTGCGTTATATTTGGATCAAAGGCCTGCAAGAAGGCAATGGCGAGCGTATTTATATTCCAACAGAAGCCGGCATGCCAATTTTAGAAGCTGGTAAGACTAAAAATTAATGTGTAACAAAAAACCCGGCAGGCCGAGATAAATCGGTAGAAGATTGGAGCGGAGGTCGCCCCGGATGTAAGTCCTCTACCTGGTAAGGTAAGCACACGGCCAAGACACCGAGTCATGGGCTTTACATCTTAGGGTGTCGAAGCGGTTGACAGGGGAAACCATAGGCTGAGTATTGAGCTGCTAAATCCACACTTAAGCGTGCTGATCTTGTTGGGTGAAGGGGAAGGCAACCTGAACAATAGATGAAATGCCTTAAATGGCTGTGTTAGTTATTGGTTGGCGCTGCGCAGTCATAGACCTTGTGCATGTGATGATGTCTTTTATGCACAACTTGGGAGATCCAGCGCTTTGGTAGGTCACGTTTTGACTTATACATTAAGGAGAAGACAAGAGACTAAGCCTCTGATGATAAGCAGTTTAAAGTCAGACAGTCTCATAGTAGTGAAGAAGCACGTGGATAAGCTGGCTTAATGCACAAGGCGGGGTGTGTGGAGTGAAGGTGCCTGACACAGAGAAAATGTTTTTAGCACAAGATTAGCCGTGACTCAGAGCGTGGGATATTTAGCTTCAGTTTCGGAAATGTTGGGAAAAGTAGCGCAGCAGTATACGTTTATTCAACGCTTTCACCTTTGACTCGATGTAGGAGCCGTATGCGTAATTAGCGCACGTACCGGGTACCGCGTACGGATCTGCGCCGCAGGCTTGGTTTATGCGGGGTTAAATGAAATCAGTGGTTTACGGTGATTGATAACGAGCAAGCCCAAAAAAATAGTTTTTCGATTTATTACTATGTGTGTTTTTGTCACTCTGGGAGAGTGGGCTAACCAGTCTTTTTAATGAGAATTAATCTTATTTGCAGATTAAGCTGATTGATTAGTTTCATTGGCTTGATTAGGCCTCAAGTAATAGTATTTACCGATTAACTTAGTTCACTTTTAGGGCCGATACTGATGAAAACGCTTACCTTTGCCATTACCCATTTTTCAGTGGCATTTAGTGTTGCATATATTCTGACCGGCAGCTTTGTGGTCGGTGGTTTGATCGCTGTGGTTGAACCCGCAGTCAATACTGTCGCTTACATTATCCATGAACGGATATGGGAGCGAAAACGTAGTCGAATGACAGCTGATAGCGCCTATATTAACCATTTTGGGCACAGCCATTAAACACACCTGCCCGGGGGGATCGCAGAGCTTTAAATCGCTCGAGACTTTTTACGATAGGATAAATAAAACGCTGGTAAAGGGTCAAAATAATCAACATCAACCAATGCAATTGATAATTATTCTCAGTCGGAGTATGGTGTTGAACTATCATCACATACTATTCGATACAGGATATGGGTTTGAAGCATTTTCTTAAATTAGTGGGTTTGGTTGGCTGTGTTGCTGTTGCTTCTTTTGCAAGCGCGCAAGAATTAAATGTTTACTCTGCGCGTAAAGAAGCACTGATAAAGCCTTTACTGGATAAATTTAGCGCCAGTACAGGTATTACCGTCAATCTGGTTACGGGTAATGCAGACGCCTTAATTACCCGTTTAAAGAGCGAAGGTAAATATAGCCCCGCAGATATTCTTATTACCACAGACGTTGGCAGGCTTTACCGTGCAAAAGAGCAAGGTCTAACTCAAGCGATGGAAACGCAGGCGTTTAAAGACTTGATCCCGCAAAACTACATTGATCCCCAAGGGCACTGGATAGGATTCACTCTGCGAGCCCGACCATTAATGGTCGCCCCTGCGCGGGTTGATAAAACCCAGTTAACCCGTATGGAAGATTTAACCGATAAACAGTGGCGTAATCGGATCTGTGTGCGCTCTTCAAGTAATATTTACAACCAGTCCATGGTTGCTGCCATGATTGAGCAACTTGGCGCAGAAAAAACCCAGGTTTGGTTAAATGACGTTGTGAAAAATTTCGCTCGCACACCCAAAGGCGGTGATCGGGATCAAATTAAAGCTGTTGTCGCAGGGCAGTGTGATATTGCTATAGCCAATACCTATTACCTGGCAGGCATGGCGAGCAGTAATGATGAAACAACTCGAGATACTGCCAGTCAAGTCGAGGTGATTTGGCCAAATCAACAAGACCGTGGCACGCACGTCAATATCTCTGGTGCTGCAATCACTAAATATGCGCCAAATGCCCCTTCTGCACAGAAATTGGTGAGCTTTATGTTGCAGGAAGATTCGCAAGTTTGGTACGCCAAAACCAACCATGAGTATCCGCTACGTGAGGGCGTTGAAAAAAGTGTGGTGTTGATGTCTTTGGGTGACTTTAAGCCTGAGGATATTGATTTATCAAAAGTAGGTGAGCTAAATCGTCAAGCGGTGATCCTGATGGATAAAGCAGGTTGGAAATAATGTATTTTCGTTAATCTTTCACATTATTCGTTTTCATCCTTTTGAATAAGCGTAACTGGCGTGAGCCTTGGTTATGGGCCGTTACTGTCTTTAGTTTACTATTGGCAGTGCCGGTTTTATTGATTTTTGCCAGCCTGTTTGTGCCTCAATACGAATTGTGGCAACACCTTTTCGAAACCGTCCTGAGTGATTACGTTTATCACTCATTATTAATTGCCTTTAGTGTCGGTGCACTTACCCTGGTATTGGGTACCAGTCTGGCGTGGTTGGTCGCTCGCTATGAGTTTTCCGGCAGGCGCACCTTACAATGGATTATTTTATTGCCCATGGCGATGCCTGCCTACATTTTAGCCTACACCTATACCGGTATGTTAGGTGTAGCTGGACCGCTGCAAAGTCAACTGCGTGAAACGTTTGGCTGGACATACCATGATTATTGGTTTCCTGATGTACGTTCGGTAGGTGGGGCCATAATTATGCTGTCACTGGTGTTGTATCCCTATGTTTATATGCTGGCCCGTACCGCTTTTAGTGAACAGTCCGCCAGTTTTTATGAAGTGAGTCGTAGTATGGGCGTGAGCGGTTTTGCGTATTTCCGTAAAGTGGCTTTTCCCTTGGCTCGACCTGCGATACTGACGGGTACAGCGCTGGCGATGATGGAAGCCTTTGCCGATTATGGCACGGTGAAATATTTTGGCGTAAATACTTTTACAACAGGTATTTTTCGCACATGGAATGGCCTTGGAAACGCCATAGGTGCAGCCCAGCTGGCTGCGGTGCTCACCAGCTTTGTGTTGGTATTATTGTTAATTGAAAAACACTCTCGGCGCCGGTTACGGTATTTTCATCAAGGTCAGAAGCAGCATAGTGCCAAGCGACTGTCTCTGTCACCCATAAAACGCTTATGGGCTGTTACGCTTTGCCTGTTACCGGTTGCCTTTGGTTTTGTGATTCCTATTGTGCAATTAAGCATCTGGGCGTTTGGACGAGCAAGTAGCCAGGTGGATGCACAGTTTATTACGTTGATTTGGAATAGTTTTTATTTAGCCGCAAGTGCTGCATGTATTGCTGTGGGGTTAGCGTTACTTTTTGCTTACGCTAAACGGCTGCGTAATCATTGGCTGCTAAGCTTTCAGGTACAACTTGCTAGCTTAGGCTACGCAATCCCCGGTACCGTTATCGCCATCGGAACCATGTTGATGTTAAGCGCCGCAGATGATGGTTTGAATCAACTGACCGAAACGCTATTCGACACCAGCGTTGGTTTGGTATTCTCAGGGACGCTGGTGGCTTTATTATTGGCCTATTCAGTGCGTTTTTTAGCCGTGGCGCTGCATAATGTTGAAGCTGGGTTGCAACGTATCAAGCCCAGTATGGATGACGCGGCGCGTTCAATGGGGTTATCGTCTTTTGCGGTACTTAAAAAAGTCCATATTCCCCTTTTACGGGCCAGTGTGCTCAGTGCGATACTGCTGGTGTTTGTGGATGTGCTAAAAGAATTGCCCGCCACCCTTATGCTCAGGCCGTTTAATTTCAATACCTTAGCGGTGCGCACCTTTGAACTCGCTTCTGAGGAGCGCCTGCAAGATGCTGCGGTCCCCGCAATGGCGATTGTGTTGGTTGGCTTACTGCCGGTAGTGCTGTTAACCCGGGCATTAGAGATAAACAAGAATGAAAAAAATTAACCCCCTGCAAAAGTCGAGTGTGTATGCTGAACCTGAGTAATATCTGCGTTGCCTATGATAAAAAAACGGTGGTCAAGCAGGTATCCTTTACTGTTAAAAGTGGTGAGATTAGCTGTTTGTTAGGGCCATCAGGCTGTGGGAAAACCTCGATTTTACGTGCTATTGCCGGTTTTGAACCTGTTACGCAAGGCGAGATCCACCTGCGGGGGACTCTAGTTGCCGGGGGCAACACCCATACTGAACCTGAACAACGCAAAGTAGCGGTGGTGTTTCAGGACTTCGCTTTGTTTCCACATTTGAATGTGGGACAAAATATTGCTTTTGGGTTACACAACTACAGTGCAGCGCAAAAATCCCAACGGGTAACTGAATTGTTAGTACTAGTGGGCTTAGCGGATATCAGTGAACGTTTCGCACATTCCTTATCAGGCGGCCAGCAACAACGTGTTGCGCTTGCACGGGCATTGGCTCCCAGGCCCGATTTACTGTTACTTGATGAACCTTTTTCAAGCCTTGATGCGGAATTACGTGAGGAATTAGGGCAAGATATTCGGCGTATTCTTAAATATGAAGGCACCAGTGCCCTACTGGTTACCCATGATCAACATGAAGCGTTTGCCATGGCTGATAATATTGGGGTATTAAGGCAAGGGCAACTATTGCAATGGGCAAGCGCTTATCAATTGTATCACCAGCCCGTGGATAAATTTGTTGCCGGCTTCATTGGTAGGGGGACGTTATTGGCAGGTAAAATTATCAACAAAAATTACGTTGAAACCAAGCTGGGTGTATTTCCTTTAACTGTTGAACAAGTGGCGAAATTCTCCACGGCACAAGCCCTGGAAGTGCTCGTTAGGCCTGACGATATAGTACATGATGACGATAGCGCTAGTGTGGCTAAGGTAACGGCTCGGGCGTTTAAAGGGGCGCATATTTTATATGAACTTACTTTGAATCATGATCCTACTGCTAAGGTATTGTGTCTGGCCCCAAGTCATCATGACCATGCGCTGGGCGAGCATATCGGTATTCGCTTAGATTTGAAGCATCTGGTTATTTTTGATTAATGAATATTGATACTCTATTCGCCAGGTGAACATGAGCAGATAAAATCGTGCTTGTGAAAAAGTGCCGTGCTTCAATAATGACTGTCTTTTATTTATTGGCGCTAATCGTCCATCAACAAAATCAGCAGGGTCAGAAACGTTGAAATCAGTGGTGCATCCGACAAGGAACCCCACTTAACCTACTTTATATTCGGCGCTATTTTACACGGGTTTTCATATTGCATGCCTGGCCTGGACCAAGACGATTAGCTTCACTAAAGGCCATAAAAAGCTCAATGTCCTGATGTGTGCCCGTAACCGGTTCGATGTTATTGGCTTACCACAGTAACCGGTCCGTTGGCGTGCCTGATCACTTTTTCGCTGATACTACCCAGCGTCAGGCTGCGCACCATTGAATGGCCGCGCCTGCCCAAAACCAGGTGAGTGCCCGGATTAGCTTGCAGATATTCAATGATTTCCTTGGCAGGGTCGCCTTTGAGCAGTATCTCTTCGCTAGGAATGGCTTTTCCACCCATGGCTTCTTTCGCGGCATTGAACACTTCGCGCCCGTAATTCTTTTCTTCTTCCACAACATCACTGTGTTGTACGCCGCTGATAACCAGCATCTCTACCTTAGAGTGCGGAAACACGGACAATAGCTTGAGTGGATGTCCGGTGGCTTTAGCCAGATCGGCTGCCATTTTTGCCGCCTGTAACGATTGATCTGAACCGTCGCAAGCGATCACAATGCTTGGGGTAAGCTTAGGCATTATATCTTCTGCGTTTCTATTGAATGTACTGCCAAATTAACATTTATCTCCACGTTGTATGGTTGATCTAGGTCAATAAAAACCAAGGGTTTAATGAATATGTAATCAATGGAGTTAATCAAGCAGCTCAGGGTCGTTGCTCTAAAAACACCTTCGCGACACCGTTTTTACTTATATTGCATCTCTGCAATTTTTTCGGTTTTAATTTGGGATGCTCAGATAGCGTGAAATCTATACAATTCAAAGGAAAATTATTTATTTCACCTTTATTTCAGCATTACCCTGTATGAGGTGACCCACTTTGCCAACTTTATATTCGCGGTTATTTTGCACGGGTGCTTATATTATATGCTTTGTAGGGTTGATGCTTTTATGTTGGCTATAATGGTGATTTTCTACCATGTTTTAATTAAATATCAGCTCATAAATATTTAATCGAAACATGGCATTTTAATAATGTAAAAAACTATCTGGGAGGCGCTTACTTATTGTCTCTTCACCAAAGCTTGATAAGTGATCAGAATCATCCCACAATATTTTTTTACAATTCATAAAGTCTTGGGGGAATTGATACTTAAAAGTCTCATTTTGTGATAAAAATTTTATATTTTTTAAATGAGAAATGTTATTTTCGATATGATAATCAAGTAAATAAAATACCGCTTTTTGATTGGGTCGTAACTTAAATTCGAAATCACAACCTTTCTGCAACAAATGTCTATTCGTAAAATGAGGTTCAACTCTGCTGCCGAACCAAGTTACCGGTACAAACGCGCTTATTGAGGACAAATAAGCGCTTACTATATTAATATTCTTCATGTTAACATTAATGCCTTCAACACTTTTTGATAAGGGAAGTTTACTAAACATATTCCTTGAACCTTTATTACCATCTTCATCAAGTAATAAGTAAAATCCACCTTGTTCATAAATAACATGATTGAATACATGGTTGTTTTTTGATATGAAATCAGCCAGTTTTTCATACTTGCAGTGATTCTTTTCTGTATGAGGACGGCAGCCTTCAGTGCTTGTGACCCCAACAATAAACTCATTATAAAATTTAGATGCAACCATGGTAAACAATTCATTTGCATGACTATCACCTAATATTAAAATGCCTGACCCATATTTAGCCTCACATTCTTTTAATCTTAGTTCACCGTCATTTGTCAGGGTCTGCATGTTGAAACGGCAACGAGAAAAGTCTTGATCACCATCTACATATCTTTGCCAGTTGTTAATATCGGCAGTCCTTCCTTCAAGAACTGAATAGGTTTTTTGTGTTAATAAGTTTTGTCTTATTTTCCAGCCATTTTCCCCATCGAGATAATAATTATAAAAAGATATTAATCCTACGAATAAAATCATATACAGGGGCTTGCATTTTACGTAAACAAATAGGTTAGAAAAGTCATTTCTAAACCTGATTTTTTCAATGTATTTATGACTTAAAAAACCTAGGCATATTGATAATGTCATCCCTAGATAGATATAAATATGATTCAATGAAAAATAATAAATAGCGACAACTAGCGGCCAGTGCCATAAATATATTGAATAAGACCATACCCCAATTTTCTGGAAAAGCACATTACTAGTGATAAAACTATCATTTCTTTTCGCCTGTAAAAGTAAAAAGGCACCTAATACAGGGAATAATGCTAAATAACCTGGCCAAGGATTATCTTTTGATATTAAGAAGTAAGAGCCAACAATCAACGTTAGGCCAAACCACTCAAATAGTTTTTTATTTTTCTGTTGCAGCGTAAAAGGATACAGATAAGCAATGCCTCCAACCATCATTTCCCACGCTCTGGTAGGTAGCAGGTAATATGCAGCATTAGGCCATTTGTAGGTGACGAAGACGCAAAAGATAAAGCCTAAGGCGGCTCCAAGTAGAACGGTCGCTTTCATGATTTTCACAGTCATAAATTTACCCATAACGACAAGCATTAATGGGTAGATTATATAAAATTGCCACTCAACTGATAATGACCAGGTATGCAATAACCATTTTCCGTGTGAGCTAACATCAAAATAGCCTGATTCATTCCAGAAAATAATATTAGAAATAAAACTGATACTACCGCCAGCGTGCTTACCTAATGCCTTATAATCAAGGGGGGTTAAATAAAACCACCCAAATATCAGTAATACCAGGCAAAGCACAGCTAAGGCAGGAATAATTCTATTTGCCCGGGCAACATAAAACTTTAAAATAGAGAATTTTTCTTGCTCAAGGCTACTGAATATTATCCCTGTCATTAAAAAGCCTGAAATAACAAAAAATACGTCAACACCTGCAAAGCCTCCAGGCATCCAAGACGGATTGAAATGAAATAGCACCACGGCTATTACAGCGATGGCTCTTAATCCATTAATATCTTTTCTAAATTGCACAATTCCCGCCTGGATATAAAGTAATTTCACCTTGTGCTGCAACGAAATGCACAAAGTAAGCCAATAGAATAATATTGTATTATTTCATATGGTTAAGATTTTTTTGGTCTTTTATAAGTGAAATATTTCAATGTAAAACGTCATTCGATGTTGAATTGGTGACGTGGCAGCAATAGACATAAAATCAAAGAGGCTTGATCATAAAAAGCAGGGAATGTTCAAAATGATAATTTATTAATTAAAACAGTAATTTATATATATCTCGCCAACTTAAAACCCTTTAATTTGTGCCAGGTGTTGCTTTATAACGCAAAACTATCACTACACGGCAGTCAATCTATTTCACGGTACCTACCAGGTAACCCGTCATCATTTTTATATGAAATTCGGCAGATATTAGCAAAACAAAAATAAACGGAGCCAGGTTATTAGCAAAATGAAAATAAACGATCTCTCGCTGCCGGTGCCGAGATGAATGAGTAGAAGATCAGGGATAAAAGTACTTTACTTGCTACGATAAGCACACCGCCAAGATCCTGTGTCATAAACTTTGCAGCATAAGGTGTGGCGTTAAGTATTAATCACTTGTGAATAAAAGGTTTAACCCAGTTTATCGACCAGTACAGTTACTATCCCTAAATAATTCAGAGGTTTCAACGGGAACAGCTTTTTCTTTTTGCTCAATAAATTGAGCTTGTAACAAAAGGAAAAGCCTTGGTTATAAGAAATTATTAGCCGCCATTTTTTCACAATAAAATGGCAAAGTTTGCGAGCTATTGGCTTACTTCCTGTGATCTATTGACCATTAAAATTTGCCTAGATGTTTCTGTAATAAATACTTGATTTGCCCGATATTGGGGCGCAATGACGAGTATAAGTTTTAGCCTATCTAGTCATACCTGTCCATTAAAAAACTAGCAAGACCATGAAATTTAACTAGAATCAACAATAATCAAAAATTATTGGGCAGTCTTGTAACCAGAGATTCCTCGGTTTACGGTTCAAAAAATGACTGATTTTTATAAATCAAATTGACTTGCTATATCGGCTAACTATCTAGTTATCTTCAAAAAGTGTTAACAATCTTACCTCAGACTGATTTCGGGGCCAGGGATTAAATTTCGCTTCTACAGCCCAATTTAAACGTTTCATAAGGAATTATCATGAAAAATCTAGATGAAAATACCAATGGATCTCAAGGGCAACTTCGCCCCGGATTAGAAAGGCATGTCTGGCCTTCTGGCAATGGAAAAGGAACGGTAACCAAGACGTCGTCGGATAACATTTTTGGGCCGCAAGGTTTGGGGTTGTCCAGTGGCATCTGGATGACTACTCTGAGTTTTCTTGCACGCACAGGAATTCAAGAACAAACCGGCTCCAAGCCCGATGAAACTGATATTGAAGCCTGTGTCAAAGGCTGGGGGCAAGGTGCCTGTTCCAGTCGTGTTTTAGATGTGAAACTTGGAGTCGATCAACAGCAGCTAGAGCGCTTTATTGACCATCTGCAAAAACTCGCAGAAGAGTTAGAAACCCCGCAACACCGAATTACAGACAAGGTACTTGCGGCATTTATATCGACACAAAAGACTGAACCCTATTCAACGTGGCAGGGTATCCGTTCGGTTAAAACTTGGCGGGATAAATTTACTGCGCGCTTTCGTGGTCATATTCAATGGCAAGGTTTCGAAACACTCTGCGGGCAGTTTGATCAACAAGGCACCAAGCACGTCACTCCCGAGTTAATTCGGATGTTTTTTAATAGCGATGAGCCATTTTTTCAACGGATGGTAGAGCGGCGCAGAAACCTTAAAAATGGCAGTCTTGAAGTGGGTGACAAATCGGGTGTTTTGGCTCAAGTGCCATCTTATATCGATCTCAAAGCGACTGACAACGACTACAAAAAGAATAAGAGCGGTCTCTGGCTGATCCTCAAAATAGCCGGTTATATGCTATTTCCACATGTGTCAAAGCAAGGCCCTTTACTCGCACCTTGATTGCTTTTTTATTCCCGAATGTGAGCCTCTGGAAGGGTTTATTTAATTCGGCAAGGTAAATAAATAATATATTAAAACAACTGATACATTAAGGAAGATACGCGATGTCAAATATAGCTGGTAAATCCTATGCTATGAATGTGATAACCCCTATTACCGGATGGCCCTATTATCTCAATAGATTTATATTTACGCTGCTACAATTCTCAGTTTCTAAACAGCTGGGAAATGCAGGTATTTTGGGAAAATTGGTACCGTCAGCATTAACAGATTATGTTTTTGGAAAGCTTAACGGTTTGTTGACCTTATCCCTTATCCACTATGCACGGTGGGCTATAATAAAAGAGTTTCCTCATCTTGACTCCTCTCAACCTAAAGAATGTCTGAAATATAACTACATGCTGTTTTTTAGTAACTTTAATGGAAGCTGGACGCAGTATGTCGATTCCTTTCATATGTCAATCCCTGAAGGGTTAGATCGTTTCTGGTTTAAAAATATCAAGTATCCCAACTCCGTACCGTTGAAACCTTTTCACGATTACATCACGTTTAACCAGATTTGGACTAACCATTACTACAACGCCTATCCAATAGCCGCCTCTAATGACATAAAAGGAGCCCAGGAATTATCAGATGCTCTATCTAGTTTTATCGCTGTTAGTGACGACAACGAATCCCCTGAAGACTTTCAAGGTCGTTATGAAAAGCTTCTGCTGGATCAGCAACGTAATCTAGGATTGATGGAACCAACACCGATAGTCAGCCTGTCGGCCAAAGCAGTTTTACAAAGGGAGCAAGAAGATGGGCAATAAATTCGGCAATGCATACGGACTTACCGTTTTGATCCCGATCAAACACGGCACTGAGGACAAACGTTCTTACGACAAAATCATTCGAGACAGGCTTCAACAGTGGCCACTAGGGGAAAAATCTCCACTGGCTAAAGTACCCAATACCTATTTGAGCCGTGTATTTCTGTTAAATGATGTCTTCTATGAAGGTGCACCAGCAATAGAAGAACACCTAAAAAATAAGTACCTGGTGTTTAGCAGTAATTTTTTTGGCGAACGAGACGACTACCTAAGGGGTATGTGGAATGCGATAGGTGATTTGTTAAAAGATTTTTTACAACACTGCGTCGCGTTTAACACTGTGAATTCTTCTGCTGATTTTATTCATTATATAAAGCGATGCCAGATTAAAACCAGCTTGTTTTTTAATGGATCCACGGATAAGCCCCTTGATGAACAGCTCAAGGCACTCTACGTTAAACAATCATTTATTCATTTTGCCTATTTATCAGATCACTTTCGCTATGAAGAAGGTAAAGGAGCAATAAAGTTACAGCAAGCATTTAAACGCTTTGTTAAGTTAATTGATATCGACAACCTCAAAGAACCCAGTTGGCCAGTAGCGGCACAAAAGGTTCCTGCAGATATAGAGCTAAGTGTTAAAGCAATCATAGATGATTCATCAGGGGCAGTTAAATGAAAGTAGCACTGGATTTACATGACATTCAAGGAAATATCGTCTTTGGCTATGGCCGCTGGGGGTACCCTCTTTCCCGGTATCTGCTTTTTAAGTTTAACAATGGATCTAAAGCCAGAAAATTTGTTACTGATCTGGTACCGCTAGTTACCAGTTCTGCACCACTGGACAAACAGAATGACGGTACTAAGCCACCACCTGCCACTACCAATATTGCCTTGACCTATGCAGGTTTAACGGCCCTAGGCCTGCCTGACGAGTCTATGCGCAGTTTTCCTGAGGACTTTCGCATGGGTATGAAAGCGCGGAAAGACATTCTTGGTGACGACGGTGCAAGCGCACCGGAAAATTGGGATCCCGTCTGGCAAGATCATCGTAGTGTGCATATGTTGGTCACCATTAATGGACAGTTGGAAAAAGAGCTTGATGGGCGCTATGAAAAAATAATTGAAATGTTAGAAAACACTCATGGTGGCGTCATACTTTTACAGGGGCATCGCGGTAGCAAGGGTGCAGACGATTTACCATACCAATCCGGTAATGCAATTATATTAGATGGCAAGCCAACGGCCAATGAGCATTTTCATTACACAGACGGCATTAGCGATCCTGTGTTCAAGGGGCAAGGTAGAAGCGCTAATGAAACAATAGGTGCAGGAAAGCCGACCCGAGAATCTGCTGCTACACCAGCTGGATGGGATGCACTCGAGACGGGTGAGTTTTTGTTAGGCCACCGTGATGAGACCTGTGAATATCCCATTGCCCCAGTACCTCGCTTGCTGTCTTACAACGGTAGTTTTATGGTGTATCGCAAGTTACACCAAAATGTAGGCAAGTTTACCGACTATATTAAAAAAGCCAGTGTAAATTATGGCGACCCACAGGATTCACCGGAGGTAAAACAAGAAACAATGAAAGCCAAGTTTGCTGGGCGTTGGTCAAATGGAGCTCCTCTGGCTACCTATCCGGATTATGCCTCAGCAATGAAATTTGGCGAAGAATGGGACAGCGCCTCTGATACTTTATATTCTCAATCGGAAGCTTCCCCTGAGCAAAAATCTGTTGCCAGGGCCAAACTTGCAGAACTGAAAATCAAACGAAGGGCGTTTGATTACAACGGTGATATAAAGGGGGCAAGTTGCCCTCTTGGTGCCCACACACGGCGAACAAATCCCCGTGGTTCACTTGAGTTTGATGTTACAGGAGCATTTAATACGCCTGGAGCGTTGGTAGATCGTCGTCGTATCTTACGTCGTGGATTACCCTATGGTGAGTCCAGTGATCGAAACGACAATGATGGTGACCACGGAATTATATTTATGGCAATTAATTCGAGTATCCAGCGTCAGTTCGAATTTGTACAACAGCAGTGGGTTAATTATGGCAATGATTTTAAGCTTGCTAACGAAAAAGACGCTTTACTAGGAAATCACGCTACCGACGACCAGGGTAATCCAATCGGACGTACGGTAATTAATGGCAACGAAGTTCTGAAACAACCTACATATATGTGCTCTGGCATGCCCAGGTTTGTGGAAACACGTGGCGGTGACTACTTCTTTATTCCTAGTATGACAGCATTGAGAATGATAGGGGAAGGAATTATAGATCCAACGTGATCTACAAAATCGTTATTTAATTAACGTAAATGTTTTTTAATGTTTAGGTTAGCAGGCTTGTTCTGGAAATCAGATGTTATTGAGGTGTCACTCCCATTCAAAACGAGTGACACCTTACACTATAGTGGTTTCAGTTCCGTATTTTTTGAACGAATCGCTCTAGAATAGAAGCGTTAGATAGGTAGCTAGTGCGCCAAGATAAATCGACACAAGGTTGGAGGTGCAATGCCTCTACCCGGTCAGGCAAGCACACCGCCAAGACCAAGTGTCATGGGCTTTGCACCGTATAGTGTCGAAGCATTAACCGGGGAAGTCATAGGCTGAGTATTAAGCTCGTGCTGACCTGTTGGCTGAAAGGGAAAACAATATGACCAATAGATAATATTTCCTTAAGGGTAGTGCCAGTTATTGGTTGCAGCTTTAAGGGAAACAGATATAGCCAAAACCATTGAAGTTGCAGCTAGGCGGCAAAGGAACTCAGCCCCATAAGCTTAGATGGTCTAAGTGCAACGCGGTTGGCGATAGAGGTGAGTGAGAGTAGGCAACAACGCTGCAGCTTTAAGGGTGATGGGTATAGATACAAAAAAGCCCCAACAGAAGTTGAGGCTTAAATGAATGGTGCCGACTACCGGAGTCGAACTGGTGACCTACTGATTACAAGTCAGTTGCTCTACCAACTGAGCTAAGTCGGCACACTAAAATGATCGTTATGGCTGCCCAAAAACGAAAAGCTATTTTAGGCATTCATCACGTTATGTCAAAGTATAAAAAATTTATTTTAAGTTGGTCAGTCGGTTTGCTTCTTCCTCAAGCATGGGGAAATGCTCTATGGGTAAATATGCGGCCAGTGCGGTCATCGCCAAACCTAAATCCCGGTAATTCTCAGCACAAAGATTAAAATGCCCCATTTTACGCTTCTCTCGCGGGCTTTTACCGTACCAGTGCAAATGGCAACCTGCAATGCTTAACATGTCCCGGCTAAAGGTGTGGCAACCAATGATATTAATCATCGCTGTATATCTAATTACCTTTGTTGAGCCTAGAGGTAAACCTCTTACCGCTCTTAAGTGGTTTTCGAATTGGCAGGTATCCGCTCCTTGCTGGGTCCAGTGACCTGAATTATGTACTCTGGGTGCAATCTCATTGACGAGCAGCTGGTCACCGATTTGGAAGAACTCGATAGCCAATACCCCTATATAATCCAGGGTTTGGGCAAGTTTAGTAAAAATATCCTGGGCTTGTTGTTCCAGCGCTGCATCCACATGGGGAGCGGGCGCCACCGAAACATGCAATTGCCCCTGATGATGCAAATTCTCTGCCAGCGGATAAAAGACGATATTACCGTCGGTTTCACGTACACCCACCAGTGATAACTCTCGCTCGAAGTTGAGCATTTTTTCAACCACTAAAGGGACTTTTTGCAGATCTAACTGGGCCAATTGTTCTTTTAACTCAGGTAACTGATTTTTATCCTGCACCCGCCACTGACCATAACCATCGTAACCGTCACGGCTGGACTTGATGATCAATCGTTCACCAAGGCTGTCCATTGCCCCGTCAAGTTGCTCTACGTCAGTGACTATTTCAAATGGGCAATTGGCGATGGCCAGTTTTTGTAATAGTTGTTTTTCACGTACCCTATCGGCTCCCGTGAGGATGGCCTCTATACTGGGCTTGAGTTTGCCACTGGCATGAACTTTATGCAGTAAGTCTTCCGGTATGTGCTCAAACTCAACCGTTATGGCATCCACTTCTTCAATTTGGCTGTCCAATAAACAACCGAGTGGTTGTTTGCTGACGGGATCGACCACTTTATGGTCGCTAACATCTACCGCTTGGACGCTCAGGCCCAGGGGCGATCCAGCCAGAGACATCATTCTGGCCAACTGCCCTGAGCCCAATACCAGAACACTCATTCTGGTAATTCCAAATCAGGCTGAGCGAGTATGGCGGCAGTTTGCTCGGTGCGAAAGTCGATTATCGCCTGGCGAACCTTTATGTCCTGCAAAGCGACAACCTGGGCGGCCAGTAAACCTGCATTGGCGGCGCCGGCTTCGCCTATGGCCAAGGTACCCACAGCTACACCTTTAGGCATCTGCACTATGGACAGTAATGAATCCAGGCCGCTCAATTGGCTGGAACGTACAGGCACCCCAAACACAGGTAGATGGGTATGTGCCGCTATCATGCCCGGTAAATGGGCCGCACCACCGGCACCACCTATGATCACCTGGTAGCCTGCATCGGCTGCTCCATGGGAAAACTCGCTCAATAAATCTGGAGTACGGTGAGCCGAAACGACTTGCGCTTTGTAGCTAACCCCAAGTTTGTCTAACATTTTCGCTGCCTGAGCCATAGTCGGCCAGTCAGATTTAGATCCCATGACAATCGCCACTTTAGGCATAATGACTCCCAGATAATAATAAAGAATAATAGCTAAAAATCCGTTCAACTTGAACGCGTTTTAGACACTGAATTTTTTTGGAACCGGATTGTAGCTTAAAACATTCGCTGCGTCCTGTTGCCCCATAACCGATGCTGTTATTTGTGTTGTTGCATGTAATCAAGGGTCAAATTAGTCAACAGTTCAACGCCTAGCTTCATACCGGAATCGTCTACCTTAAACCCTGGGGTATGATGGGCAGGCGCGTCCGTTTTGGATAGCGTTAGCGGTTTACCGCCGACAAACAGATACAGGCCAGGTACTTGTTCCTGAAAGAACGAGAAGTCTTCCGCCCCGGTAACCGCATTGACCAGCTCAACCTTGGCTTCCCCGGCTGTGCGAGTGAGGGTGGGCAGCATCTGTGCCATTAACTTGGGCTCGTTATAGGTAACCGGATAGGAATAATCCAAAGGTAATATCACTTCAGCTTCTGCACGCATACTATCGGCAATACCTTTGACTTTACGGGGAACAGCTTCATACATATGTTTGCGAGCTTCATCGTTTAAGGTGCGAATGGTGCCAATCAGTTCTACCTGTTCAGGGATGATATTTGAACGGTTACCGCCATGTATTGATCCTATGGTGACGACTGCCGCGTTGTCGATGAGTTTTACCTCGCGACTCACTATAGTTTGTAAGGCAAGTATCATCTGTGCAGCTGTGGTAACAGGATCCACACTCAGCCAGGGGTAGGCACCGTGCGCCTGTTTGCCTTTGATGATGATTTTAAAAGGATCCACTGCCGCCATTATGCCACCCGGGCGATAGCCGACCGTGCCCACGTCGGTGTCAGAGCTGATATGCAAACCAAATATCACATCCACAGCCGGATTTTTCAGTACGCCTTCTTTTACCATTACTTCGGCGCCACCTTTTTCACCTGCGGGGGCCCCTTCTTCTGCGGGTTGAAAAATAAACTTAACCTGACCGGTGAGTTGGCTGCGCAAGTCACTTAATATCTTGGCACTGCCCATCAGCATAGCCATATGGGTATCATGACCGCAGGCATGCATGACAGGTACCTGGTTACCATTGTATTCACCAGTTTGTAGGGATTTATAAGGCAGGTCGTTTTTTTCAAGAACAGGTAAGCCGTCCATATCCGCACGCAGGGCAATCACTGGACCGGGTTTACCGCTGTCGAGAATGGCGACCACGCCTGTCTTAGCTACGTTAGTCTTAACCACTAATCCCAGACTGGTTAAATATTTGGCAATGTAATCTGCAGTTTTGAATTCCCGGTTGGATAATTCGGGAAATTGGTGAAAATGATGCCGCCACTGGATAACTTTGGGTTCAATCTTACTGGCCATATCGGCAACGGGATCGGCTTGGGCTAGCAGCGGCGATAAAGCCAGGGCAAAGAGAATTTTTTTCATGTAGAGTTTCCATTGGTTCAGTCTAGAATTAACTTACAGCAATAGTTTTTCAAGGCAATAAAAAATCCGCCATCGGGATGCCGAGAGCGGATTTTTTCTCACCTACAATGCGTTAGCTTCTTTGTTTACGCATGGCAGTGAAAAATTCATCGTTAGTTTTGGTCATCGACAACTTACCAATCAAGAACTCCATCGCGTCAATTTCTGACATGTCGTGGACGATTTTGCGCAAAATCCACATTTTTTGCAATTCGTCAGGGGTTGTCAGCAATTCTTCTCGACGGGTACCAGAACGATTGTAATCGATAGCCGGGAATACACGTTTCTCGGCAATTTTACGATTCAGGTGTAATTCCATGTTCCCCGTACCTTTAAACTCTTCGTAGATAACTTCATCCATTTTAGAGCCGGTATCGATAAGTGCAGTAGCAATAATAGTCAAGCTACCCCCTTCTTCGATATTCCGCGCGGCACCAAAGAAGCGTTTCGGTTTGTGCAAGGCATTGGCATCCACACCACCGGTTAATACTTTACCAGACGAAGGGATGACAGTGTTGTAGGCACGGGCTAAACGGGTAATCGAATCAAGCAAAATGACTACATCTTTTTTATGCTCAACCAGGCGTTTGGCTTTCTCAATAACCATCTCGGCTACTTGTACGTGACGGCTGGCAGGCTCATCGAAAGTGGAGGCGATAACTTCACCTTGCACCAGACGCTGCATTTCTGTGACTTCTTCCGGGCGTTCATCGATAAGCAATACCATCAATAAACATTCGGGGTAGTTGGCAGCGATAGACTGGGCAATATTTTGCAGCAACAATGTCTTACCGGCTTTAGGTGGAGCCACGATAAGACCACGTTGACCGCGCCCTATAGGTGCGGCTAAATCTAATACTCGTGCAGTAATATCTTCGGTGCTGCCATTACCGCGCTCCATGACAAGGCGTTCATTGGCATGCAGTGGCGTTAAATTTTCAAACAGGATCTTATTACGGGCGTTTTCTGGCCGGTCAAAGTTTACTTCGCTAATTTTTAATAAAGCAAAGTAACGTTCACTGTCTTTGGGAGGGCGGATTTTACCGGAAATCGTATCGCCAGTGCGCAAATTAAAACGTCTTATCTGACTGGGAGATACATAGATATCGTCTGGACCAGCTAAATAAGAGGCATCATTGGAACGCAAGAATCCAAAACCGTCTTGAAGAATTTCTAAAACACCGTCGCCAAATATATCTTCTCCGCCTTTGGCGTGGGATTTCAATATTGAAAATATAATGTCTTGTTTGCGAGCGCGAGCCATATTCTCTAGCTTCATGTTCTCGGCCAATCCAACCAGCTCACTGATCGGTGTATTCTTGAGTTCCGTTAGGTTCATATTGGTGGGTCTTTATGCTTGAAAATTTCGCTGTAATAGCAAAAATTAATTGAATGGTTCAAAGGTATTTACTTTTAAAATCTTTGATGGGTGCGAAAATACGGGTCTGTTCAGGTGTGAACATATAAAACTTAGCACCAAAATAAGGTTGCGTCTAGTGAAAATAAACGATTTGTTAATAATGGATCTAATTTATATCTGCTTTGGCCATAAAAAAACCCGGTACAGCCGGGTTTAATAAGGGGTTCGAATTAGATATTTTCGTTCAAAAATTCTTCTAATTGGGTCTTCGATAATGCGCCAACTTTAGTTGCTGCCACGTTACCACCTTTAAATAACAGCAAGGTGGGTATACCCCGGATGCCGTACTTTGGTGGCGTTTCGTTATTTTCATCGACATTTAGCTTACCAACTGTTATTTTGCCATGGAATTCGTCAGCAATTTCATGCAATATTGGCGCAATCATCTTACACGGACCGCACCATTCCGCCCAGAAGTCAACTAGTACAGGACCAGTAGCATTGATAACATCTGCCTCGAAACTATCGTCCGATAATTGGATAATTTTGTCGCTCATTCTTTTCTCCGTCATTTGTTCTATCGCCGAACTACTTCAGCGTGATCGTGATTGTTATATAGAAACTGTTTTTTAATGCAAGCACTGATAAGCTATAAGCTATGCAAACTACACATTTAACTGAAACACATTTCTCGGACTTGCCCATACATGAGCAAGTTGTTAAGGCGTTATCCGCCGCTAATTTTAGCCATTGTACACCTATCCAAGCTTTGAGTTTGCCTCCTTTATTGGAAGGCAACGACGTCGCGGGACAGGCGCAAACCGGAACCGGTAAAACTATCGCGTTCCTAGTGGCGACTTTTCACTACTTATTAAATAATCCCCAAACCAGCAAAAAACAACCCAGAGCCATTATTATGGCACCTACCAGAGAGCTGGCAGTACAGATCTTTAACGATGCTGAGCTGCTAAGTCAACATACTGGTTTATCCCTGGGTTTAATTTATGGGGGCGAGGGTTACCAAAGTCAACGGGAAAAGCTTGAAGAGGGGGTCGATATTATTATCGGCACCACGGGCCGGATCATTGATTACTACAAGCAAGGTATCTTTTCATTGGCCGCTATCCAGGTATCCGTGCTCGATGAAGCGGATCGCATGTTTGACCTGGGCTTTATAAAAGATATTCGTTATCTATTGAATCGTATGCCCAAGCCTGACGAGCGGTTAAGTATGCTGTTTTCAGCTACCTTGTCTTATCGTGTGCAGGAATTGGCGTATGAACACATGAATAACCCCACCCATGTGCAAGTTGAACCTGATCGCAAGACAGGTACCCTGATTAAAGAAGAGCTGTTTTACCCATCAGATGAAGACAAGATTTTCTTGTTGCTCAGCCTGATGGAAGAAGAGTGGCCTGATAAAGCTATAGTGTTTGCTAATACCAAACATATCTGTGAAAAAGTAGCGGATTGGCTGCAAGCCGATGGGCATAGGGTTGGTCTGCTTAGCGGAGACGTGCCGCAGAACAAACGTTTGAAGATCCTGGAAAATTTCACTTCAGGTGTCCTTGATATACTGGTTGCAACTGATGTAGCTGCCAGAGGCTTGCACATTCCTATGGTAAGCCATGTATTTAACTTTGACTTGCCAGATGATGCGGAAGATTATGTGCATCGTATCGGTCGTACTGGCCGCGCTGGGCACAGTGGCAGTTCTATAAGCTTCGCCTGTGAAAAATATGCGCTCAATTTGCCCGCGATTGAAACGTATATACAACATGCTATACCGGTAACCGATTATAACCCCAACGAACTGCTTCGTGATGTGGTGCCGCCTAAACCGAGATTTAAAAAACGCATGCAAAGTGGCCGCAGCCCGCAAAAACGTCAAACAGGCTCCCGACCACGTAGGAATTAATGATCAAGTCAACACGTCTGTCCCAAACTAAACCTGAGCAACTATATGCTGCCGTGGATTTAGGATCTAATAGCTTCCATTTAGTGATAGTGCGGGTAGTTTCAGGCAGTGTGCAGATTATTGGCAAGGTTAAACAGAAAGTACGTTTGGCCTCTGGACTTGATGATGACATGATGCTGGACAACGCCAGTCTTGAAAGGGGCTGGCGCTGTCTAGAGACGTTTGCCGAACGGTTACAGGATATTCCCATTTCGAATATTCGTGCTGTTGCCACCGCGACCTTACGCCTGGCCAAAAATGCAGATATTTTTACCGCCCGCGCTGAAAAAATCCTCAATCTTAAACTCGATGTTATCAGTGGTGAAGAAGAAGCGCGGCAGATTTATCTGGGTGTGGCCTATACCTCCGCTAATCAGGGTAATTCTTTGGTGATCGATATCGGGGGAGCCAGCACCGAAATTATCCTCGGCAATGATATGGAGCCTATTCACCTGGTGAGTTTGGATATGGGCTGTGTAACCTTTATCGAACGGTACTTTGTGGCAGGTGAACTGACAGAAGCTAACTTTCAAAGCGCCATAGCTGGGGCTAAGGCGTTACTCGCTCCTGTGTTGGAAGGCTTTGTAAGCTATGATTGGCAGCAATGTTTAGGGGCGTCGGGTACGCCTCAGGCGATCACCGAAATTCTGGTCACCCAGGGTATAGACGATGCCATAAGGCTTGATTATCTGTACAACCTGCGTCAGCAGTGTATCGATTGTGGCGCAATTTCATCCTTGGATATTGAAGGGCTGGAAGAGTCTAGAAGGGCTATCTTTGCCAGTGGCCTGGCCATCTTAATCGCCCTATTTGAAGATCTGCAGATTGACCAGATGCAGATCTCAGGCGGAGCCCTGCGAGAAGGCTTGATATATGGCATGTTGGAAAACATGCAGCAGAATGATCGTCGCCTGCAAACTCTGGAACAAACCATGGAACAGTTTCATATTGAAACTAGCCAGGGCGAACGAGTAAAAAATCTGGTGCTGAATTTGTTCAAACAGATACAGGGGCAGGTTGAATTCGGCAACATTGATTGTGAGGCAATGCTCGTTGCCAGCGCTATGTTGCATGAGACCGGACTGCATATCGAATACAAATTACACCATGTACATGGTGCTTATATCATTACCCATTTGCCGTTGCCCGGTTACACTGGATTACAACGCCAAGGCATCAAGAACCTGGTGTTAAATCACCGACAAAATATCAATATCGCTTTGTTTGACAGCTTTCATACAGACGTGCGCCAGACTATGTTACATCTTTCGCGCTTGTTGCGTCTGGCTTGTATCCTGTCTATCCGGCGCAGGGACAATCTGTTGCCCAACTTAACCTTAACGGTAGATCATGACGTGTGGTCGCTCTCTTTCCCTGCCGGCTGGCTAAAAGCTCATCCCTTGATTGATGCGGAGTTGGCTAATGAAAAATGGCAGCAACACAAGGTGGGCTGGCTACTGAATTGTCAGTAGCCCTGGTTATCCGGACTAGTATTTTAAGCAGATTTTAGTATTAATGCTGCTTGTTTGGCGAAGTAGGTAAGTATGCCGTCGGCTCCGGCGCGTTTAAAGGCTAGTAACGATTCCATAATCACGGTATCTTCGTCCAGCCAACCATTGATAAAGGCTGCCTTGTGCATGGCATATTCACCGCTGACCTGATAAGCAAAGGTTGGAGCCTGAAATTTCTCCTTGCAGCGACGTACAATATCCAGGTAAGGCATTCCCGGCTTAACCATGACCATATCGGCCCCTTCCTGTAAATCCAGGGCAATTTCACGCATCGCCTCATCAGAATTGGCTGGATCCATCTGGTAACTCTTTTTATTACCTCCTTTTATATTGGATGCTGAGCCGACGGCATCTCTAAAAGGCCCATAATAGCTGGATGCATACTTGGCTGAATAGGCCATGATACAAGTATTGCTATGGCCATGACTCTCAAGCGCCTGACGAATGGCAGCTATTCGACCGTCCATCATATCTGAAGGGGCAACAATATCTGCCCCTGCATCGGCATGGGACAGGGCTTGTTTAACTAGCACTTCGATAGTTTGGTCATTGAGTACATAGTTGCCGTCATCAATTAAACCATCCTGACCATGTGAGGTGAAAGGATCCAGGGCCACATCGGTAATGATCCCCATTTGTGGCACAGCCTCTTTGAGTGCCCTTACAGCGCGCTGGGCCAGACCTTCGGAGTTAAAAGCTTCGCTGGCACATAGCGATTTTAAGTTATTGTCTGTAACTGGAAAAAGTGCCAACGCAGGTATACCTAAATCTGCCAATAACTGTGCTTCTTTGACTAATAAATCAATAGATAAACGCTCTATGCCAGGCATAGATGGGATGGATTCAGCTTTGTTTTTACCTTCCACTACAAAGACGGGGTATATCAAATCTTTAACGGATAACTGGTTTTCGGCCATCAAATCCCGACTAAATGTATGGCGACGCATGCGACGCATGCGGGTATTGGGAAAGTGTTCGGGCATGGTTATTATCCTATTATTGCATCAAGTTAATGGGGGGCAGTTGTGTACTGCACACCTGATTGCGGCCACGATTTTTGGCCTTATATAATTGCTGGTCTGCGCAGGCTATATGCCCATTTTCAGCTTGACCAGATTTGATGACCCCGGAGCAGATCCCGGCGCTGATCGTCAGAAACACCTGACTTGATGTGTAAGTTACGGGCGTTCTTTCAATTTCCAGTCTGACCTTTTCAACCAAAGATCGAGCACCAGCGAGATAGGTACTGGGCATGATTAGGGTAAATTCCTCTCCACCAAAACGGCAGACATCATCACTCGGACGTTTAAGTACATTGTGTAATGTTTGCGCCACAAATTTGATGCAATCATCGCCAACCAGATGGCCATACTTATCGTTTATCTGTTTAAAGTTATCGATATCGATCATGACCACGGACAATTCAGTTTTTTCACGACGACTTCGGCGAACTTCAACTAAATATTTTTTATCGAAATAACTGCGATTACGAATATTAGTCAACGCATCTATAGTGTTTTTTTCAGCTAATTCTTTATTCGTTTCTGATAATTCTCTAAGGGCAATTTGTAGCTCCAGGGTGCGTTCTTGCACCCTGTATTCCAGAGCATGCTTGTGGGCTTTTTGTAGTTCAAGCATGCCAGCTTGCGCTTTGCGCATTTCCCGCTCTTTGCCCAGAGCGACTTCTTGGGCATCAAACATTTGCTCACGTGTTTGATTGTAATTTACCGCCAGTACCAAGGCTAACAGTAAGGTTTCTATAGTCGCACCAACCATTAATAAATAGAGGGAAGGAATATCCAGCACAATTAAAGCAAGGTTATCTAAACTGGCAATAAATCCACTTATCAGCAGCACTGTCCAAGCCAGAGTATAGAGTTTGGCTATATGCAGGCCTTTAAACGATAGCCATAGGCTTAAGGCAAAGATCAGGAGCACGGCCAGACATACCATCACCAGAAAGCTTTTGATAAAAATATGATGGGGTAATAATAGGCTGATACACAAGGCGGCCAGAAATATTGCAGCACTGATTTTCAACAAGGCGCTAATTTTCTTACTATGAGCACGTACACCCAATAATAGGTCGGTGAATATGATGGCAAAAAAGAGCGTAGCGTTGGCATATATCGCTATGGCATGCTCTTGCAACCAGGGGCTTTGTGGCCATAAATACTTGTAACCCAAGCCATGTAATGATGCGAGGGTCAAGGCCAGGCAAAGCACATAGCCGCTATAGACCAAAAAAATTTTCTGGCCCGTGGTGATAAAGAATAAAAAATTACATAGTCCCATTGCGGCCATAAAGCCAAAAAACAGGCCCATGGCAATACTGTTTTCACCGTTAAATACCAGATAAGAGGATTGCTGCCATAAGCGTAAAGGCGCTTTCATTGCACCGTTAGTTTGGATTTTAACAAAGACAACTAAAGGGCTGGTTATCTCGGGTATGGGGAATAAAAAATTTTCATGGCGTATGTTACGCTGGTTAAATACCTGATTATCGCCGCCGTGATACTGAGTCACGACCTGTTGTTGGCTGGTGAACCACACAGAGATATCATCTAACAAAGCGTAATCAAGCTCAATTAACCAGGGGGGAGTGTGATCTCGCTGGGCAAGAGTGAACTTCAACCAGTAAGGAGTATCAGTCATGCCAAAACTGAGATATTCATTTTCTTCAGTATGCCAGGCAGAATCAGGCAGCAATTGTACTGTGGTGATGTCCAGTTCAGCATAGCGATCATGATAGTACTGTACGCCTCGACTGATATTGCGCTCAGGGACACTGAAATTGAAGGTCTTGATGATGGCAAAAAGCCCCAGCAAACAGGCGAGGCTGATAATCAAAATCAAGGCGCTTTGATTGATTTTGTGGCGAACCTTTGGAGGGTTACCCTTTATCAAATTAAGTTGAATAATTTTTGACTGTTGTTGGCACTATGTCGCTGAATATCACTTAGATCAACCTGCATCAACTCGCTAAGCTGATGAGCAATGTGTGGCAAATAGCAGGGTTCATTTTGACTTACCCCTTTAATTTTTTGCTCCCCCAGGGTTTTGGGGCGTAAATAAGGCGCATCCGTTTCCAGTAATAAACGTTCCACAGGCAAATTGGTGACGGCCTCGCGCAGAGCATGGCCGCGCAGGGGATCACAAACCCAGCCGGTGACCCCTATATATAAATCGAGCTCCAGGTATGCTTGCATCTGGGTAATATCACCGGTAAAACAATGCACCACACCACCGGTGAGTTGTGAACGGTATTTTTTTAATAATGCATATTGCTCGGCAAATGCGTCGCGCTCATGTAAAAAGACGGGGAGGTGAAGCTCGCTTGCCAATTCAAGTTGCTGCTCGAATACGGAAATTTGTTGTTCTGGCGAAGAAATATTACGATTGAAATCCAGTCCACATTCGCCTATCGCGACTACCTGCGGGCAGGCTGCTAATTGACGGATAGTAGCAAGGTAATCAGGTGTGACATCTTTGGCGCTATGGGGATGTACGCCAGCGGTACTGTATAAGCGCCCAGGATAATCACCTGCCAGGTCTGCCGCTTGTTTGCTTTGGGTCAAATCGGTGCCTGTTAGTATTATCTGATTGACGTCAGCGGTGGCTGCGCGGGCCAGCATAGGCTCGATTTTAAGCCTACTATTGGGTAAATTCACACCTATATCGACCCAGTGCATGCTTATTTTAGCCGTTTGACGCGAATTCGTCTATTAACCGACTCTTTACTAAGGAAAAATGAATTCAGAGCACCTTCTTCTACATAGACCTGTTCACCAGCTTTGAGGTGAAAGCGATCACCATCGCTTTGCTTCCACACATGCTCATTATCCAGGCTAATAATTAACTTACCGTATGGATCTTTGCTAACGTTGGTAATGATGGCGACTATCTTGTTGAGCTTGCTATTTGCCGCTGGCTTGTGAGCCAAACCAAATTTTTCAACTTTTTTAGTGTTAATGTCAGCCTTAACCTGCTGCTTTTTGCCCCTAATATTAGGTATTTCAGGTGCCGGTGGCAGTGCTTTTTTTACTGTTGTCTTTGATGCAGAATCACTTTCGCTTTGTTTAACTAACCTGTCGAAGCAGGTTAGGCGCGCCAGGTTGTCTGCTTCATCTGTGCACCCTTGTAATGCCTCTGCTAATGTTTGGGCTTGGCTGGCGCCCGTTATCATCAATGTCAGTGTAAGGATTATGATTTTCATTGCTGTTCTTGCTCCTTTTCCTGCTTATCTTTGGTGTAAATGCTGCCCACTATAATCCCCACTTCAAACAGTATCCACATAGGGATGGCTAACAGGGTTTGGGAAATAATATCTGGCGGGGTAAGTAACATGCCAAGGGTGAAAATACCGACTATGACATAAGGACGTTTAGCGCGCAGCGAATCGGGAGTGCTCACCCCTGTCCAGCACATTAACACTATGGCCACAGGGATTTCGAAAGATAAGCCAAAAGCAAAAAATATTTTTAAGACAAAATCCAAATAACTGCTGATATCGGTATTGATGACTACCCCTTCTGGCGCCACACTGGTGAAAAACGCAAATGCCAAAGGAAATACCACATAATACGCAAAAGCCATACCGGTATAAAAGAGCAATGTACTGGAGAGTAATAAAGGTACAATCAGACGCTTTTCATTTTTATATAAGCCCGGGGCGATAAACCCCCAAATTTGAAATAGCACCATGGGTATAGCGATAAAAAACGATAATACCAGGGTTAATTTAAAGGGGGCAAAAAACGGTGACGCGACATCAGTTGCTATCATTTGCGCATGTTCAGGCAAGGTATCAAGTAACGGTGTAGCCAGCCAGTGATAAAGATCCTGGGCGAAATACACTAAACACAAAAATACTACAAAAACGCTGAGGACAGCCTTTAATACCCGGCCTCTTAATTCAATTAAATGGGCGATTAAACTATTGGGCTCTGACATCCATCACTACTTTTTTTCGTAAGGTTTTTGAACAGACTTGGCTGCTTCTTGCAGTTCATCTACGGATTGTTGCAATTCTGGTGATAAATCTTTCAGACCCAGTTGTTCTGCTTTTTTCAAGTTTTCATGCAACTCGTGGGTTTTGAATTGCTGCTCGATTTCCTGACGGAAACCTGTCGCCATACTTTTTATACTGCGCACGGATTTCATCGTGGCGCGGATCGCCCCTGGTAATCGTTCAGGGCCGAGCACAAGTAAGGCAACCACGGCAATGACTAGTAATTCAAGGAAGCCAATATCAAACATGACAAATGCTCTTGTTACTCACTTTTTGCATTAGATTCACTTTTAGTCTTTTGTTGTGTTGTCTGCTCGGGTTCTGCGGACTCATTTTCAACTTTTTCATCGGGCTTGAAATCTGCATCTTTATCTTCTATAGCTTTCTTAAACCCTTTGAAAGCTGAGCCGAGATCACCGCCCATATTGCGCAGTTTCTTGGTGCCAAAAAGCAGCACGACTATGACCAAAATGATGATTAATTGCATTGGGCTGATACCAAACATAACATACTCCTTTAGGATATTTTCCCCCATTATACTTAGCAAATTAAAAAGGTCACTGGATTTGATCGAACATTGGTTTAACTGCACAATAGTTGGTATGGACGAACAGGGAAATGCACCTTGAGGATCAGTCATATAAGTTTGGTTATAATAATGCTGGCACCTTTGCTGTCGGAGGCTCAGGAGGATAAAGATTATCCCTGGCTTGATTCAATGCATGAAAATATTGCTGATTCGGTTGGTGAAAGCGCCACTTGGTTTGATAATTTTTTTCTGTTAGAAGGTTATAAAAAACAGCAAAATGCCAATGCTGAAGCCAGAATTAAACTGGCATGGGAGCCAAGAAGCCGCTCGTTGGGTAATTTTGAAAGTCGCTTTAGTGTCAGGGTCAGGTTACCTAATCTGAAAAACCGCCTGGATGTGGTGCTATCGGATTATGACGATGAACTGGAGCAGGGTGACGATACTATCGCATCTAACGACCGGGGCAATGATCGTGAGCGTTTTAGCCTGGCGTTACGCTGGCGGGCCAAACCTGACAGTGGATTTTCCCACCGTATCGGAGTCGGCAGACGCTTGCAGCCCTTTGTGAAAAGTCGCTACCGCAATGATTTTGCTATTTCCAAACAAACTCACGTGAACTGGGAGACATCGGCTTATTATTACAGCCAGGATGGTTTCGGCGCGCATTTTTCCGCTAAACTAGATCATAGCTCCAGTGCTAAATCCTTATTCCGTTTTGATAATAATTTTTATTTTAGAGATGAGAGCAATGATTGGTTGTGGCGTCACGCTTGGCAAAACCTTTATCAATTGAACAAAAGAACCGCCATTATCAGTGGTTATTATATCGAAGGGTTGAGCGAGCCAAATTATCGCCTGGATGAACATCTGGTTAGTGTACGCTGGCGGCAAAACACCTTACGAGACTGGTTGTTTTATGAAATTGAACCATTTATTTTGTGGCGCCGAGACGAAGGCTTCGCTTCTTCTTATGGGCTGGCGCTGCGGTTAGAAGGATTTTTTGGACACGGTTAATCTAGGGCTTGTTTGCCTTGGGATAACGCATAGTCAAACGCTAACCCGATAGCGCCAAGCCACTAGCCACACACTTAATCCACAGGCTGCTGTTCCGGCTGGTATCCACCATCGCTCTATGTACAGCGGTAATATACTGGCCATTAATAATAAGGTTGAACCGCACAGGGTGAGCACCAAACGTCGCTGACTTTGCTTATGTTGCTGCATTTGCAGCTCAAAATGCTGTCGTTGCTGTTCAGGATATTTTTTGATTTGGCGTAACGAGTCATAAACCAGGTCAGGTATTTCTGGCATTTTTTCTGACCAAAAGGGCAGGTTAGCAGAAATTTTATTGTACATGGCCTTAACCCCAATCTGCTCTTTCATCCAATTTTCCAGAAAAGGTTTAGCCGTTTGCCATAGGTCTAGTTGGGGGTAAAGCTGGCGACCGAGACCTTCGATATACAATAAGGTCTTTTGCAGCAGCACCAATTGCGGCTGGATAACCATGTTAAAACGACGAGCGGTATTAAATAGTTGCAATAATACATTGCTGAACTCGATTTCTGCCAGGGGTTTTTGGAAAATAGGCTCACAGACACGGCGAATAGATGCCTCAAAATCATCGATATTGGTGTTGGCAGGTACCCAGCCTGAGTCCACATGCAGCTGTGCTACCTTACGATAATTACGGTTGAAAAAGGCGATGAAATTTTCTGCTAAATAGCGCTTGTCTTCACTGTTAAGCGTACCCACAATTCCGTAATCAATAGTGATGTATTGGGGATCTTCGGGGTTGTCAAAGGATACAAAAATATTGCCCGGATGCATGTCGGCATGAAAAAAACTGTCCCTGAATACCTGGGTGAAAAACACTTCAACCCCACGCTCGGCGAGTTTTTTCATATTGGTATGACGAGCTTCCAAAGCCGCTACCTCAGAAATGGGCGTGCCATATATACGTTCCATTACCATTACATTCACATGGCAAAAATCGCTATAAATTTCTGGTACATATAAGGCGGGCGAGTTGGCAAAATTGCGCCTGAACTGTATACCGTTGGCCGCTTCATTGAGTAGGTCTAATTCGCCGACTATGGTTTTTTCATATTCGGCCACGACTTCCACCGGACGCAGGCGTTTGCCATCGGGCAATAATTTTTGCAAAACGCCAGCAAAAGTGCGCATCAGCTTGATATCTGCCTGTATGGTGTTGGCAATATTGGGCCGGATGACCTTTACCACCACTTCCTGTAACTGGCCATGGAGTTTGGCGGCATGTACCTGGGCGATAGAAGCTGAGGCCATAGGGATAGGGTCAAACTCGCTGAATATGTCACTGAGCTGTTTTATCCCAAAGGCTTTGAGGATGATTTGTTCGGCAACCTTGCTATCAAAGGGCTCCACTTGATCCTGCAATATAGCCAGCTCGTTGGCGATATCGGCACTGAGCAAGTCTTTGCGGGTTGAAAGCATTTGCCCAAATTTGATAAACACCGGGCCCAGGGTTTGCAGCGCCAGACGGATACGTGTGCCTTGGGATTTTTCAGGGTGTTGATTACGTAACCAAAAAAATCCATAACGGCCAACTCTGGCATACCAGGGTAACCATTTAGGGGGGATCAGTTCATCTAAGCCGTGTTGTAAAAGGACTTGGGTGATTTTATATAAACGTAAGATTCGCACGGCCTAATTGTTGTCCTGTTTTGAATTTTCTAGCAGTGACAGCCTTGCATCCAGACGTTCAACCGCACTGCGTAACTCATTTACTTGCTCGCAAAAGTCGTCTACTGCAGGTTTTGCCGCAGCGATGGCGTCTTCCTGGGTTAGATTATGTGCCAGTTGTTGGCCAAAATCTTGTAGTTGTTGCCCGGCGATAAAAAACAGAGATTTGATACTGGTAAAGCTCTGGTGAGCGACCACGTCCCCGGTGTATTTCGACATCTGTTCTTCCCAGTCGATATCCAGCTCTTTGATCAGGCTGCTAAAACGTTGTGCCACCAGAATATCACCTTCCAGGGTAAGTTTGTTCTGCTGGATCAATTGGCTGATCTTACTGCTGTCTCGCAGTTCACTTAAGGTTTCAAGGGCCAGGGAAATATGGCAATCAACTATAAGATTAGCAGCCTCGTCAGGCACACTTGACTCGCCATCACCAGGAAGAGCCATAACATCTATTTGCTCTGAAAAACTAAATAGCAACGGCCAGGGCAACTCGCGTACGGAGACTTGTAGTTGTTTGCCGGTCAGTTTTTTCAGTTTCAATGAGCTGTCTGGGTCGAGTCTCAGTAATTGATTGAGACTAAATTCGATACCGGCGCTAAACAGCTGGGCAAGAGGCATTAAAATTTAAATCCACGATGGAGGGCAACTACCCCTGCGGTTAAATTATGATAGGTGGTGTGTTCAAAGCCTGCGTTTTGCATCATGTCTTTTAGCACTTCCTGGTTTGGATGCATGCGAATTGACTCAGCCAGATAACGATAACTCTCGCTGTCGTTGGCCACCAACTGACCAATTTTAGGCAACAAATGAAAGGAGTAAGTATCGTATACCTTACTGAGTATTTCATTGGTAGGCTTTGAAAACTCCAATACCAATAAGCGTCCACCAGGCTTAAGCACGCGGTACATTGATGCTAGGGCTTTGTCTTTATCCGTCACATTACGAAGACCGAAGGCTATGGTAATAATATCAAAGGTATTATCCGGAAAAGGTAAGGCTTCAGCATTGGCTTGCACGTAATCGACATTGCCCACTATGCCCAGATCCCGAAGTTTGTCCCGACCTACCTTTAACATAGCATCGTTGATATCGGCTAGCACCACCTGGCCCGTTGGCCCGACTATACGTGAAAATTTGGCGGTTAAATCCCCTGTTCCGCCTGCCAGATCAAGTATTTTGTGACCTGTTCGTGCCCCACTACAATCGATAGTAAAACGTTTCCACAGGCGATGAATACCCAATGACATCAGATCGTTCATAATGTCGTATTTGGCTGCAACAGATTGAAAAACTTCAGCCACCATAGATGCCTTCTGATTTTTATCTACTTGCGTAAAGCCAAAATCGGTTTGTTCAGTTGCAGATTTTTGCTGCTCCGGGCTATTGATGTCGCTATCGCTCATGAAATATCCTGTTCTTGATCAAGAATATAGTTTAACTAAATTCGCCATACCAAACATAAAAATTATCATTACCTGGCTGAGTTACGGGAAAATCCATAGAGCTAAGGCAATTTCGAAGATCAATTCAGCTGATTATCTCCTACACTGAGGGAAATAATTTGGCTAAGTTCCTGCAAAGAGCGTCCGCTTTGCTGATGTAATTCGTTGAAAGACGCTTGGATAGCATTGAGGCTGCGTTTTGAGGCCCCCCCCCCAGAGATAATATTGCGCTGAGTGAAATAACTCGTTACATCACGACTCAATAAAAAGGTGTCTTTACCTAAAAAACGTAGGGCATAAGGCCCGGTATTACCCCCTAAACGGGCACCATGTTGTTTTAAATAGGCCCATAAATTAATGATGTCATCCCCGGGCCAGTTGGCCACAAACCTGGAAAAGCTGCCATGCTCATTGCGCACCGATTCGATCATCAAGGCATTGTCACGCACGGTCTTAACTTTACGGTAATGGCGTATAATACTCGGGTCCTGAGCGCGCTGTTCAAGCATTTCATCGGGCATAAGCAATACTTTGTCTATATCAAAGCCAAAAAACACGCGCTCGAAATCAGGCCATTTGTTGCGTACCACTTTCCACACAAAACCTGATTGAAAGATTTTCTTAGTAAATTCAGCCAAAAATCGGTCGTCCCCCAGGGTTGCAACCTGGCTATTGGCCAGGGGTTTACTAAGCAATGCCTCGAGAGCTTTAGGGCCGCCTTTGCGCTCACAAGCCCTTTGATACAGGGCTGCAAAGCTTTCCATCTGCGCCAGTACAGCGTCGCTCATTGATTATTCCTTATTCAATACCAGAATGCCTGAGCAAGGCATCTACCCGAGGTTCGCGACCGCGAAAGGCTACAAATAACTCCATCGGCTCCCGGCTACCGCCCATTTCCAGTACATGCTGTAAAAAATCCTGTCCGGCTTTTTCAGCAAATATACCTTCTTCTTCAAAACGACTAAAGGCGTCTGAGGACAGCACTTCTGCCCACTTGTAGCTGTAATAACCCGCAGCATAACCCCCAGCAAAAATATGACCAAAACTATTTTGAAAACGATTAAATTCAGGCGGTATGATCACCGCTACTTCTTGACGTACTTGGTCTAAAAATTCTTGTACTGAGGTTTTATGTTCAGCGCTATATTCTTCATGCAACATAAAATCAAATAAACTGAATTCCAGCTGCCTGAGCATCTGCATCGCAGATTGAAAATTACGTGCCGCCAGCATTTTATCCAGTAAATCCTGAGGTAAAGGTTCGCCACTTTGATAATGTCCGGAGATAAACGCCAGGGCTTCGGGTTGCCAGCACCAGTTTTCCAAAAACTGGCTAGGTAATTCAACTGCATCCCAGGCCACACCATTGACACCTGAAACGCCGCCCACCTCAATTTTGGTCAACATATGATGTAGGCCATGACCAAACTCATGGAACAAGGTGATCACTTCATCGTGGGTGAACAAGGCGGGTTTATCCCCAACTGGTCCGCTGAAGTTGCAGGTTAAATACGCCACAGGTAATTGCAGACTGCCATCAAGTTTACGCCTTCTTGCCTGACATTCGTCCATCCAGGCACCGCCACGTTTGTGTTCACGGGCGTAGAGATCCAGGTAAAAACTGCCTCTTAGTTCGCCACTGGCATCTTTGATATCAAAAAAGCGTACGTCTTTATGCCATGTCGCTACATCGGTGCGCTCTGTGATCGCCAGACCATATAAACGGGCCACGACTTCAAATAACCCACTTACGGCCTTATGCACCGGGAAATAGGGGCGCAGAGCCTCATCAGAGATAGCGTATTTTTGCTCTTTTAATTTCTCGCTGTAATAGGCTAAGTCCCAGGCTTTAAGCTCGCTTAATTGATAGGCTTGTGCAGCAAATTCGCTTAGTTCGGTTAAATCCTTGCGGGCCTGGGGCTGAGAGCGCTTGGCCAGATCACGTAAAAAGGATTTTACCTGAGTGGTCGAGTCAGCCATTTTGGTGGCCAGGGAGCGTTCAGAGTAGTTGGCAAAATCCATGAGCTGGGCAATTTCCTGGCGCAGGCTCAGGGTTTCATCAATCAAGGGGCCGTTATCCCACTGTCCGGCATTCGGGCCTTGTTCTGAAGCACGTGTAGTATAGGCACGGTACATTTCTTCCCGCAACGGGCGATGATCCGCGTGCATCATAACCGGTAAATAACTAGGGATATCTAGGGTAAACAACCAGCCGTCAAGCTCTTTGCTGGCAGCTAATTGTTTGGCCGCGCCTAAGGCAGAATCCGGTAATCCTGCCAGTAAATTTTGGTCAGTAATGTGTTTTTGCCAGCCCAGGGTGGCATCCATAACATTGTTGCTAAACGTTGAGGACAAGTCTGACAAACGACTTTGAATCTTGGCGTAACGTTGTTTTTTATCAGCACTTAAGCCCACGCCGGACAACTGGAAGTCACGTACGTCGTTATCGATTACTTTACGCTGAGCTTCGCTTAATTGGGCAAATTCAGCGCTGGTCTGTATGTGACAATAGGCATCATATAAACCTTTATGCTGACCAACCCAGGTACCATAGTCTGATAATATTGGCAGGCAGGCATCATGGGCTTCGCGCAGTGCATCGTTACTTACCACAGAATTCATATGGGATACAGGTGACCACATACGCCCTAGCTGATCATCCATTTCTTCCAAGGGGGCAACCAGATTTTGCCAGGTGTATACGTCTTGCTGCAATAAACTTTCTATATGTTGTTTGCACTGGCTGACACTTTGTTCAATGGCCGGTTGGATCTGATCAGGGGTGATTTCTCCAAAGCGCGGCAGACCGGATAGATCTTGTAGTGGGCTGAGAGTCATAATGAATTCTTTATTAAACAAAATTATTCACTTGAAATAAGGGGTAAGGGCGACAAATTCAAGTGTTCATGAAAAATCTTCTGTGTGGCAGCCAGCTTGCTGCTTCAAGCTGAGCTAATGTACAATTTTACCAGCCATTGGCAATTTATTGGCAATAGTCAGGGTCTTCTGGTCACAGTGAATAAAATTACGATTGGGACAATAGGAATTTAAGTTTGTCTTTAGACAGGCTAACCCTATATCGTATCGTAGTAATTAACCAAAGTGAGACTGAGCACATGGCAGATTTTGATTTTATATGTATAGGTGGGGGCAGTGGCGGCATTGCCTCAGCCAATCGTGCGGCTAAACATGGCAAGAAAGTAGCGCTTATCGAGGCCCGCCATATGGGGGGGACTTGTGTCAACGTAGGCTGCGTACCGAAAAAAGCCATGTGGTTTGGTGCCCAGGTAGCCGAATCCATCCACCGATATGCGGCAGATTATGGCTTTGACTTGACGGTAAATAAATTTGACTGGCAAACTCTGGTCAATAGCCGTGAAGCCTATATCAAACGTATTCACCAGTCCTATGAGCGGATGATGGGCAACAATGACATCACAGTGATCAAGGGGTTCGCCACATTTATTGATAAAAATACTGTAGAAGTGGATGGTAAACAATACAGTGCAGATCACATCTTGATTGCGACCGGTGGCCGCCCGACCAAACCCAGTATCCCTGGTGCGGAGCTCGGTATAGATTCAGATGGTTTCTTTGCGTTAAACGAGCAACCTAAACGCGTAGTTGTGGTAGGGGCAGGCTATATCGCGGTGGAGCTTGCCGGGGTATTACATTCTCTGGGCAGCGAAACGCATCTGGTGGTGCGTAAACATGCGCCCTTGCGCTCCTTTGATACTATGTTAAGCGAAACACTAGTTGAGATTATGGCAGAAGATGGTCCCACCTTGCATACCCATCGCACGCCGCAAAAGCTTGAAAAAAATGCCGATGACAGTTTGACTCTAACCTTTGAAAACGGCGAAAGCATTGAAGCTGATTGTATTATTTGGGCCATAGGTCGGGTACCGGCCAACGACAAAATCGGCTTAGATAAAGTCGGGGTTAAGGTGAATGAGCAAGGTTATATCGCCGTTGACAAATATCAAAATAGCAATGTAAAAGGCATCTATGCCGTGGGCGACAACATAGGCAAGGTTGAACTGACGCCAGTGGCGGTTAAAGCTGGGCGCCTGTTGTCCGAACGCCTGTTTAATGGCCAGGTAGATGCACATATGGATTACACGCTTATTCCCACTGTGGTTTTTAGCCATCCGGCGATCGGCACTATAGGCCTGACGGAGCTGGAAGCCCAGGCTGAATATGGCAAAGACAATATTAAAGTTTACAATTCCAGCTTTGCTGCAATGTATACCGCTGTTACTCGTAATCGCCAGATGACGCGCATGAAGCTAATCTGTGCCGGTGAAGAGCAAAAAGTGGTAGGTTTACACGGCATTGGCCTGGGAATGGATGAGATATTACAAGGTTTTGCCGTGGCCATGAAAATGGGTGCTACTAAAGCTGACTTTGATGCCTGTGTGGCCATTCACCCCACCAGTGCTGAAGAGTATGTAACGCTTAACTAAAACGTTTAATCTTGGCCTGACGGACCTATTTTCGATCCGCCAGGCCTGCTTAGAAGACGGTTTTTACTGAACTGATACTTAGGTCATCATCACTACAATCTCCCTGTTATAGGCTGTAGTATTTATGCTGAACATCCATTATTTTGCTGTAACAGGGCGATTTAAGCCCTTGTCGTCAGGCCTTGCCAAAATACCTTTTTGTTGTCGCTATCTTGTCAGATTGATAATCGGTCAGTCATACTCGCTGTAATATTGGACATGACAGTGGCCATTGCATAATCTAGTTTTACTTACGCTAAATGTCATAGATTGACACGCTTGTCAGAAGTTTACGCCATTCGTTTGTGCGACGTTAAAATGGTTCTACCTGACGACTAAAACCAGTGTTTGGAATTTATTTTATATTGCCTGAAAATTATACTGTACAAGTAACAAAACTGGTCCTACATTAGCGCTTATATCCCTTACTGGCCCAGTGCCCTGTGAATTATTGTGAACTTTAGCAATGACCGTATTTCTGCCATTTATCTTGGCAATGATGATTTTATTTCTGGCTCTGAACAAGACTGGCTGGACACTGAGCGGGGCGCACGTTACCGGGACGCGGTGCATATCACCTTGCCAGGCGGCGAAGTGTGGCTGTTTGATTATGGCATTGCCATCTTTTGGGGCGTCGATGAGGGTGAGCGTCAGGCATTGCTCCATCGTCTGAAGTTGTCCGATACCTTGTTAACCACCTCCAGCCAGGAGCACTTTCGTTTTACCTTAAGGGCTTCAGAGAATCGGATCAGTCAGGATAACATCAGTTTGTCTCAGGATGATCCCCTGGCACGTTTGGCGATTAGCCATGCTTTGGCTCAATCCCTGAAATTAAACGAGTATGAAAGTCAGGCCCAACAAACCATACAGGATCATGCCCATATTCCTCAGGAATTGGCCGAAACGGGTAAAATCAAGTTGTCCAGACGCAATATTGCCAAAATTCGCGGTAAGTTATTTGGTACCAAAAGCGATATTATTCTGCATTATGGCTTGCTTGATACGCCGGAATTTTTTTGGGAATATCCTGAATTTGAAAGTATTTACAATCTGGCTGCCCGTTATTTGGAAATCCATACACGAGTCGACTTATTGTCAAAAAAGCTGGCCACCATCCATGAGCTGTTTGATATGTTGGCCGATGAGCAAAAACATCAGCATTCATCATTTTTGGAATGGATCATCATAATCTTAATTGCAGTGGAAATTGTGATGTTTGCTGCCATGGAGTTGCAAGTTTTATTAGATGGTTAACCAGTACCGGCAGGTTCCTGGGTCATTTAATCCAGTCTAAATCTAGTCTTTGGATGGGGAAATGACCAGAGACCGAACAGATAAATAAAAAGTCTACAAGTATCGCGTGAACGGGGTAAAGGTTGCCGGGCGTGTGCAGTATTACTATACCGATGGTAAATTAGTCACCAAGTCCTTTACAGATTACACCCGTAAAAACCTGACCAAACAGTTTGGTACCCTCGATGCGTTTGTTAAAAAGTGACATACAACGAAGCGTAAACAAGACAGCATCGATGAGCTGGCTGAAGAAGGTATTATTTGGGATACCCTAGAGCAAGAAGTGAGAAAAATTTCGACCCTTTTGATATGATCTGCCCCGTATTATTCGACCAACCACTATTAGTCGGCAAAGAGCGGGCCAATAACGTGACAAAATATAAACTACTTCACCGCCTATTCCGAGCAGGGCTAACTTAACCTAATGGAAGTCACTTGTTGGGGCTTGACCAGCGGCTAAATAGTCAATAATATTCAGTAAATTTAGTAAGGGTTTCCCATATATGTTTTTAAATAATAAATATTCGAGCCTGCGTAATACTGCAAAGATTTATTTCAATCTTGCCTGCGCGCTCCTTTTACTGCAATTAATGTCAGCAACTACTGCCAATGCAGTGGAAGTCCTTTCTTCTCAGGAATTGGCATCTCACTGTGCTTTACTCAGCACTGAGCCAGAAGGGGTTGATGGTCAGTATTGTGTCCGTTATATTCAAGGCTTTATCGACGGGGCCATTGCGACCGATGCTCGTGTCATGTTGAACGCCGAAAATGCCAAAAAATCAGTTTCTAGCAATGAGACCTTTGCAGAGCGTGCGATACGCATGCGTATGCCAGGCAGTGTAGATCGTTTGCGGGCAGCCAAACTGGCGGGTTTTTGCCTCGGTGATCCTGTGCCTCTTCGCGAAATAGTTGATGTTGTTGTTGCCGATTTGGCGGCTCAACAAAAAAGTGCGCTGAAAGATGAACCGGCTATGGAAGTCGTTTACACATCACTGCTTAATAATTATCCCTGTAAACAATGATCCTGATTCAAGCTAAGCATAGGCTTCAAAAAGGCGAAGCACGACTTTCGTCTGTTTTATTTTTGTTGTTTATTCTTTCAATCACCTGGGTGCTATGGTCAGGGCTTTATAAGCCACTGGTCGTGGGTTTAGGCGTTTTTTCCTGTGCGCTTAGTGTATACCTAGCGCACCGCATGGGGTTTTTTCGGCATCAAGCATTGGTTGGACTTTTGCCCCGCCTGCCCGGTTATTGGATGTGGTTGCTACGAGAAATTATTGTTTCAAGCCTAGACGTGGCCAAGCTGATCCTAAAGCCCTCTTTACCCATAAGCCCTACAGTGCTTGTGTTAGAAGCCCAAGCTCAAACTGATGTGGGTCAGGTAATCCTTGGCAATTCCATTACGCTGTCTCCAGGAACTGTCACATTGGATTTACATGAGGGAAAACTATTGATTCACTGCCTAACCAGCGAGGGTGCACGTGAATTACAAAAAGGCGAAGCCAATCGTCGAGCCGCAGCATTGGAGCGCAACTAGGCATGTATATTCTTGTCTCTATCGCCATTTTGGTGACTATGGTATTAGCCCTCGTTAGAGCTTTAATGGGCCCAAGCGTTTACGACCGTGTACTGGCGGTCAATGTGTTTGGCACCAAGACAGTGTTGCTGCTGTCCGTTATCGCATTTCTTTACGGTCGACCCGACTTTCTCGATCTAGCGCTGGCTTACGCTCTAATCAATATGGTGGGGATCCTTGCGGTATTGGAGTTTTTCCAAAATCGCGCACGAAAAGAATCTAGGTCCAAAGATGATTGATATTGCGCTAGATATTCTAAGTTGGATCCTGCTTGTTTTAGGAGGCGCATTTGTGTTGATCGGTGGCATTGGCGGCCTGCGCCTGCCAAACTTTTACACCAGAATTCACGCCGCTAGTCTTACTGATACCATGGCGACTATTTTAATTTTTGTTGGCATGATGTTACAAGCCGGTTTAACCCTGGCCACTTTAAAGCTATTCGCTATCATGCTCTTCCTGCTATTGACTGGCCCAACCTCTACCTATGCGCTGGCCAATGCGGCACTGTTATCCGGTCTAAAACCAGACGCTGGAACTGCCAGCGACAAACCCAAGGAAAATACGCCAGAATGATATTCATCTTTGGGTTGTTTCTATTGACCCTTCTCGTCATTACCGCGATTGCGATAGTGCGCACTGAAGATCTTTTCGTCGCAGTCATGCTAACATCTATCTTCAGTTTACTGATGGCTGCCAACTTTTTTATTCTAGACGCTGCCGATGTAGCGCTAACAGAAGCTGCGGTGGGTGCTGGAGTAACAACCGTAATTTTCCTGTGCGCATTAGCGCTAACTGATGACAAGGAAAAACCTCGACAGGGAGGACGTTGGGTAGGTTTTGGTACGGTAGGCGTTCTGGCACTGCTGATCATTTACGCAACCTTTGACAAACCAAGGCTTGGCGACCCGGATGCCCCAGTGCATCAACATATTGCTCCTTGGTATATAGAGAAAACCACTGAACATATCGATATCCCCAATGTAGTCACCGCTATTCTAAGCTCCTTTAGAGGTTACGATACACTTGGCGAGGTATTTGTTGTTTTCGCTGCATGTATCGGGGTTTTATTTATTCTTGGTGTGAGCCCTCCACAGAAAGCCCGACATGTGGTCGAAAAAAATAGTGGTCTACGCCATCATCTGATACCTCAAGTGGTCGGTCGATTGCTGATCCCGTTTATCGTGCTATTTGGTCTGTATGTGCAATTTCATGGGGAGTATGGCCCAGGTGGCGGATTCCAGGCTGGCGCTATTATTGCTACAGGTGTCATCCTCTATGCGTTGCTCGAAGGCGAGGCTGAAGCAATGCGCGCAATACCTAGTGGAGTGTTACTGGGCATGGTTGTTGGTGGTGCGTTACTATATGGCGGTGTTGGAGTAGCTTGTATATTTATGGGCGGCGCTTTTCTAGATTATTCTGTATTGGCAGCCGACCCTATATTTGGACAGCAACTGGGTATTTTAATTATTGAGGCCGGAGTGGGGATGGCTGTTTGTGGAGCACTTTTAACTATTTTCCATGCTTTTGCAGCCCGTGAGATATTGTCATGAATTTTTTAGAACTACTGGGATATTTCAATTATTGGGTGTTCGCTATCATTTTAACGGTGGGATTATACGCAGTAATCAATAAAGCCAATCTCATCAAAAAATTGATCGGATTATCTATCTTTCAATCAGCAGTATTCCTTATGTATATCACAATGGACAAGGTAGAAGGCGGCACGGCTCCCATCATACAAAAAGGCGTGGAAGATCAGATATTTTCTAACCCTTTGCCTCAAGTCTTGATACTAACAGCCATAGTTGTGGGGGTATCTACTCTCTCATTAGGCTTGGCCATGGTGGTGCGTATCAGTGAATGTTACGGCACGATCGAAGAAAACGAAATTTTGGACGCCGACTAACTACTATGGATTTATTAGCACACCTTCCTGCACTGCAAGTTGTGGTTCCGATGTTATCGGCCCCACTTATAGTCTTATTACAACCACGTGGTCTGGCATGGGCAGGAGCAACTGCCGTTGCCGTGCTCAGTTTTGCCATCGCAGTGGCCCTCTCCATAGCGGTATTAGACGGTCAAACCATTGAGTACGCCATGGGTGGCTGGCCCGCACCTTATGGTATTGCCTTGTCGGTAGATGCGTTTAGTGCGCTGGTGTTACTGGTCATTACTGGCGCGGCGGCAGCAGCACTACTAGCGGCCAAACCCAGTATTGATCAACAAATAGAAGTTGAACGTCAGCCACTTTTTTACTCGGCTTGGCTACTTGTTCTATCTGGGTTGGTAGGCATAGTTGTATCAGCAGACGCCTTCAATATCTTCGTATTTATGGAGATTTCATCACTGGCCAGCTACATATTAATAGCGGGTGGCCCAGACCGTCGTGCGCTACCTGCTGTTTTTAAATATCTGATGATGGGCACTATCGGTGCAACCTTCTACCTTATTGGTGTGGGTCTTATTTACATGATGACTGGCACGCTTAACTTGGCTGATATGGAAGCGCGCATTGGTGATGTCACCGATATAAACCCCATACTCGTCGCAGCAGGGTTCATTACTATCGGTTTAGCCCTTAAAGCTGCAGTGTTTCCGCTGCATGTTTGGGTCCCAAATGCGTATACACATGCACCACATATGGTGACAGTGTTTCTCGCAGCTTGTGCCACCAAGGTTGCGCTATATGTATTAATACGCTTCGACTACATGGTATTTCAGACCCAACTAGTTGGTCACGAGATCCAATTCGCGATGTTTTTGATGCCCCTGGCAATTCTGGGGATACTTATTGCCTCAGCAGTCGCGATGTTTGAAGGGCATCTTAAGCGGTTGCTTGCTTCATCCTCTATTGCACAAATTGGCTATATTCTGCTAGGTGTCAGTTTTGTGAGCATGGCAGGGTTAAGTGCCAGTGCAATGCATATATTCAACCATGCGTTAGCAAAAGGGGGGCTATTTCTTGCTGTTGCCTGCCTGGCCTACCAATATCGGGATTTACGTCTAAACCAACTTGGCGGTGCATCTGCTCGTATGCCTTGGACTTGCGCAGCTTTTGTAGTCTGTGGTTTAAGCTTAATCGGTGTCCCGGGTACGGCAGGATTTATAAGTAAATGGATGCTGATTAGTGCTGCTCTAGAGACAGGAGCTTGGGGCTGGGGCTTAGTCGCTATCATTCTTATCAGTTCATTAATGGCAGTAGTATATATCTGGCGCATCGTTGAAGCACTTTACTTCCAAGCTCCAATCGAAGGGGACGGCCCAATGTCTGAAGCCCCAGTACAACTATTAATAGTGACCGGCCTGGTTGCATTGATGAACATATACTTCGGACTGTTTCCACATGTTCCATTAGAGCTAGCAAATAGTGCTGCAGTCATGCTCTTGGAGGGCTCGCGATGACACCAGAAACAGCAATATTGGTTGCCATTGGTATTCCAGTAATAGGAGCACTAGGCATTGCCCTTGCAGGGCGTATCAATTCTAACCTTCGTGAGGCGGCTACCGCTTTAACGTCTATTTCCTTGATTTGGGTAGTCTGGGGCCTGTTGCCTCTTCTAATGGACGGTGGGCGTCCCTCAGTTGAAGTAAGTCAGGTAATGCCGGGTTTATCCATTGCTTTTACAGTTGAACCTCTGGGCATGTTATTCGCAGCATTGGCGTCTGGCCTTTGGCTTATCAACTCGATATATTCCGTTGGCTACATGCGCGGTAACAAAGAGCAAAATCAGACCCGCTTTTTTGCCTGCTTCGCCCTAGCACTTTCCGCCACTATCGGTGTCGCTTTTGCCGGTAATCTGTTTACCTTATTTTTATTCTACGAATTGTTAACGCTCTCGACGTATCCTCTGGTAGCGCACAAAGGTGACGCAGCTACGGTTCGTTCAGCAAGGATTTATCTGGGTGTTTTACTTAGCACATCCATCGGTTTATTTTTGCCTGCAATAATTTGGACATACTCAGTTGCAGGAACAGGTGACTTTACCGCTGGCGGTATCCTGGCTGGTAAATTGAATGACCCAGAGATTGGTTTACTTCTGGGCCTGTTTGTATTTGGTGTCGGTAAAGCTGCAATGATGCCTGTGCATAAATGGCTACCCGCCGCCATGGTTGCACCCACCCCAGTGAGTGCTTTGCTGCATGCTGTTGCGGTGGTAAAAGCCGGTGTATTTACTATCACTAAAATTATTGTATACATATTCGGGATTGACTTTTTGTTTGAAGCTTCCAGCTCCCAATGGCTATTATATACTGCGGCATTCACGATTATTACTGCCAGCCTAGTTGCATTGCGGCAAACCAACATCAAACGCCTGCTTGCTTACTCTACTATTGCCCAACTATCCTATGTGATCATGGCTGCGGCTATTCTCAAACCGCTAGCAGAGGTAGGTGCCGCTATACATATGGTGGCTCACGCTTTTGGTAAAATTACTTTGTTCTTTGCCGCAGGTGCTATTTATGTTGCCTCCAAAAAAACCGAAATTCATCAATTACGGGGTATTGGCAGGCGTATGCCATGGACCATGGCGGCGTTTACGATCGGCTCGCTGAGTATGATCGGTGTACCACCCACAGCTGGCTTCGTCTCCAAATGGTATATTTTAGCGGGCGCATTTGAAGCCAACAATCTAGTAGCTGTATTCACCATCATTGCCAGTACCGTTCTTAACGCAGCCTACTTTTTGCCAATTTTATACATGGTCTGGTTTGAACGTGAAAAAGAAGCCGGCAAAGAACACTCAGAAGCGCCTTTTTTAGTCGTGCTGGCATTATGTTCGACCGCATTATTGACACTCGCTTTCTTCTTGTTTAACGGTCCGGTAATTGAGTTGGAAAGCCAAGTAGTGAAGGGGCTGAGTTAATGATAAATGATGAAAAACAACTCCACTGGTTAGTCAGACCGTCAACTGTTCGTAAGTTATGGGTTGGTTCCAGTGTTGTACTCACCTTAGTGGTACTTGCGCAGACAGTAATATACGTTAAAGGTTATTTTGGCTTTGATGCTTGGTTTGGCTTCGGTGCAATTTACGGATTTGTCAGTTGTCTGGTAATGGTTTTAGTAGCCAAATTATTGGGCATGGTGCTCAAGCGACCCCTGGACTATTACGATGATCCACAGCACCATGAAACCTCAGAGTCGAGTCATGACAAGGTGAAGGAGAGTAACAATGGAGTTTGAACTTTTCTCCCCTGCATTTATCCTGCTCATTGCCGCCGTTCTAATTTGCCTGGTTAAGGGTCATGGGCGAACCGCCGTCATATTAGTCGCACCCATAATGACCCTATGGGCCATATGGCAGATCCCTGACGGCGTTCAAAGTACGGTAAAATTTCTTTCATACAATATTGAACCCCTCGAGGGTAGTCCCCTAAGGCGATTGTTCGCTACAATTTTTGCGATCATGGTCTTTGTGGGAGGGCTATATTCTTTTCGCGTAGCACGATGGTATGAACTTGCCGCCGCTTTTGCCTACGCCGCCGGTGCCATAGGCGTCTGTTTTGCTGGTGACCTCATTACCATGTTTTTATACTGGGAACTGATGGCGATATTTTCCACCATTGTAGTTTGGTGTGGCGGTACACCCGGTGCACGAGCAGCTGGAATACGTTATGCCATCATGCACCTCCTCGGTGGCGTAGTACTTAAAGTGGGTATTGAAGGTGTCGTTGTGGGTACAGGTTCTATCCAAATTCAACCTATGCTGGCAACAGACTTCAGTACATGGATGATATTGATTGGCATATTGATAAACGCCGCAGCACCACCAGTTTCCGCATGGCTGGCCGATGCTTACCCGGAATCTACACCCACAGGCTCAGTGTTTCTGTCGGCATTTACGACCAAAACAGCTGTACTGGCACTTATATTATTGTTCCCTGGCGAGCCCGTGTTGATTGGCATCGGTTTGTTTATGGTTATGTACGGCATCATCTTTGCCTTACTTGAAAACGATGTTCGGCGAATTCTTGCTTACTCTGTGGTTAACCAAGTCGGTTTCATGGTTGTTGCTGTGGGTATTGGCACCGAAATGGCACTCAATGGCGCGACGGCACATGCCTTTGCACACATTATTTACAAAGCGCTACTATTTATGAGCGCTGGTGTTGTCATCTACCGCACTGGGAAAAATAAATGTATGGAGCTGGGTGGCCTTTTTCGCACTATGCCACTTACCTGTATCTGCGGTATTATCGGTGCGCTAGCTATTTCAAGTTTTCCTCTGACCTCAGGGTTCACCACAAAAAGCATGATTTCCCAAGCTGCTGTTGATGGGGATCTAGTGTGGGTATACATGGCATTAACTGCCGCATCTGCCGGTGTATTTCTTCATGCAGGGATCAAATTCCCTTGGTTTGTGTTTTTTCAAAAAGATTCAGGTTTACGACCTAAAGATGCCCCGTGGAATATGGGACTGGCGATGATCATTTTTGCTAGCTTATGTATTGGGCTGGGTATTTTCCCCGAGTTTCTTTATAGCTTGCTACCTTACCCAGTTGACTATCAACCCTATACGGTGGGTAAAGTACTATTCTATTTACAGCTGCTGCTATTTTCAGGTCTGGCATTCTTCGTGCTCTTACCACTGATGAAACGGACTATGACAATAAGTCTCGACACTGATTGGTTGTGGCGACGTGCAGCTGTTTCATTGGTGAGAATAATAGAGCAAGTACTTAGCTCAATCGGTGAAGTTATTGCAGTACGAAGAGTACGTTTGCAGAAATTCTTACATCGGATGGCCATCAATTACTTGGGTCAACCCCATACCGCTGACAGTAAAGAACGTGGGGTATTTGCCCGTTCTTGGCCTGTTGGCACCACAGCTTTATGGATTGCAGGATTGTTATCTGTTTATGTGTTGCTGTATTACCTGTAGCAGCGGCGTGTTGCCGTTAAATCTGCGAGGGCAGCCGGTGTCAAGAGTGCGATAAAAAACGGATCGCGTGTTAGCAAACATAAGAGCGTGTGTACTGTGTCCCGAGATCCGGTTTTTATCGCTAATCTGTTTTTCTATTGGTTGTGCTGGATAATCTATCCGCAACAGTATTTCGCCCATCCATGGGCTACACTTAAAGGCCAGCTAAAGCTGTTAAATTTTTTTCCCAAAATATTTTTCACCCATCTGGATCTAATCCTTGGCCTGTGAAGGCCAATTTCCCACGTACCTTGGTACACCACAACGCCCAGAATCAAAACGTCAGTTCCTCATGTTATCCAATGGGATAAACGCACAGAGATTGTGGCTAGGCTTTCGCCTACCAGTCCCATGCTGGCTTAACATGCGGGCGCATAAAATAAAGTCCGGTATCATCTTCTATTCACAGAAACACTGGTTTGTTATCCAATCCCGCAACGTGGCTCAATGACACCGGAAAACTAGCTAAAGGCTCGTTCTATATCAAAGACCTGTTTATTTTTTAACATGTAAAACACCGCTCTGGCGATTTTATGGGCAACGGCACGTATGGTCTCAATGCCGTTGCGTTTTTGTTTTTTGCGCTCATAAAAACGCTTTGCTCTTGCATTAAAGCGCACAAGATAATGGGCCGCTTCTGAGAAGGCCCATGACAGGTATTTATTCCCTGCTTTACGATTACCTGTTTCAAGCATGATCGTTAAACCTAAAATAGGACCAATCCCGGTGACAGTTGTCAGTCATTTGAATTCATCTTTGGGTTTAACGGCCTCCAGTGTTTGTTGTGCTATGAGGTCAATCTGTTTATCCAACGCCTTGAGAATAATGACGTTGCTATTAGCAGAGTGATATAAAAAACTGCCTGGCTCGAAAGGTAATCTAAACCTTTTTCTATGGATGTCGATGCAACCTACCCGATACCCTAATGAGCGCCATATTTGATTTTGAATACTGATCACATGACTGGATGCATGTTTTACTAATTGACGCCTACGGCGCAACAAGTCCCGTACTTGTCGGTATTCAGGTGGATAAATATGACCCGTAGGTAATATTCCCAAACGCATTAAATGGGCAAGGTGAAACGCATCCTGGTGATGATCACTGTATTTTAATCCGTCGTATCCTTTGACCGCTGCCGTGTTCACCAGATCCACTTGAGAGCTATGATCCATCAGGCCATCAACTAACCAATACCAATTAAAGGGTGGCGTGTAAATTGTTGTCGATAGCTTATCCACAACTTTATTATCATTTTCATCTATGACAACCACGACGTGATTGTTTTAATGTAAGCCAATGCCCGAGTAAAATGACATAACAGCCTCCCGTTTGTGATGGTTTGAGCACCTTTTAGCATAGCTGAACACGAGTTTGGAAGCTGACTTGTGGCTGTTCAGTTTACTCAGTGGTATAGGTTTCACCATGAGTTTTTTTATCAGTAGCCTGGGCTTGGCTGCACTATTGGGCGCAGGGTTAATGGCCACTAATGCTTTGGCTCAGGGAAATACGCAAAACGATAGCCAAAGCATGTGGCAAAGTTGCCAAACACTGAAATCTGATGCTGGACTGCAAATAAGCAATAACGATATTACTAAATCAGTTTGCTATCAATACATCAAAGGTTTTATGCAAGGCGCGGTGCTCACTGACGGTCAGATAATGCGAGGCTTAGAACAAAGTCAGGGGTTAACTGATTTTTCCAAAAGAGCAAAACGCACCCGCGTAGGTAACACTCGCGCCTCAGACGCCGACACCTACCTGGCGAAATTTTGTTTACCTGATGCATACGTGGATCATGCTGAGGTAATCAACGTGGCCGCCGCGTTAACGGAACAATCGGTTACGCAGCAACAACTCGCCAGTGAAGTATACACAGCACTGAAAAAAGCATACCCCTGCGCTGACAATTAATAACATTGCCCTTGTTGTCATAAAGGGAGGCCTTGGCGTACTATTAAAATACAGCGCGTTTTATTCCGTCATTTAAGGAAGCACTTATGGATAGTAGGCCAGGGATTTTGTTATTGGGGTGTTTACTGTTAGGGGCTTGCAGTGTTAATTCAGGCCAAACAGCCCAGATTGCAGATACTATCAAACCGGATCTGAGTTTCGATACACATTATTTTGCCTTGCAAAGCGTGCCGAGTGAGGCTGATATTTTCACCCTGGATGACGCCCAGCAACGTGCCTTTATTGAATATTATGATGCTCCTGAGAATAGTGCTGTAGCAGGTCACATACGTTTATCTAATTATGTAGAAAAATATATTGCCGATTTTGATTATCGCGGTAACACCTTTGTAGCCAAGATAAGCCTGGCGAAACAGGCAGGAAACTGCTTGTCGTTAGCCATTTTAACGACCGCCCTGGCCGATTTGGTGGCAATAAAAGTGGACTATCAAATAGTTAATACAGCGCCTATTTACCGGCGTTATCAGAACGTGACGACACTGTCTTCCCACATACGCACCGTTTTATACAGCCCACAGAATGGAGTGAAGGACGGTTTTTTTTCGTTCGCCAAGTTGTACATTGATTACTTCCCTCAACAAGGAGATGTCCTTGGCAAGGTTATTTCAAAAGCGGATTTTACGTCGATGTTTTACCAAAACCTGGCAGGCGAGGCTTTGGTGCAACAAAATTATAGCCAAGCTTATTCGCTACTCACTCAAGCCTTAACTTTATCTCAAACCAATCCGGCAACCCTAAATAGCTTAGCCGTATTGTTCAAACAGGCAAACAATCCCGCTCAAGCCGAGCATATATATCAATTTGCCATGGAAAATGAATTGCAGTCGGTCAATACCATCACCAATTATATTGTGCTGCTTGAAGAGGAAGGACGTACAGGCGAGGCTAAACTTTGGCGCGCTAAGGTTGAAGACGTTGATGATCACAATCCCTACCGCTGGATTGATCTTGGCGACAAGGAATATGCCCGTGCCAATTTTGAGCAAGCAAAAAAATACTATAGTCTGGCTACTAAAGCGGCACCTTATCTACATGAAAGTTATTTTGGTTTGGCGAAAAGTTATTACCAGCTGGGGGATAAGCAAAAAGCGCAAAACGCCATGGAAAAAGCCTTGGCGCTATCTTACGTGCCGGAAGAAAAGTCATTGTACCAGGGCAAATTAATGGTGATAGCGCAACAAGCGAGTTGGTAAATTTATCAACGATAGCCAAAAGTGTGACATATGAAGGTAATAACTACATTTACCCGGACCTTTTTACTTCAAGCAGAAGTGAACATGGCTAATGAGTAATATTGTGTCACCCAACTAAAATCCATAACCTCTTGTATTTAAACATATATTTTTAAATGGTAAGGTTGCAGGTTAAGTGGCATGTTAATTATTCTATTATAAGATAGCAGGCTATCACTAGCCAAATCTAAATATGCGATTAATGGTAACAGCGTATTGTTTAAAGGCGGTAAATTAAACACCCCTGCAATCTATATCAAACAACTTAGAAGAGAAAATAATAAAAAATTTTTTTACCCTGACGTTTACAGCATTACAGCATTACTGCTTACTTTCACTATGGGTACGGCTTGTGCCGGGGTTTATTCCTCTGGTGATGTGTTGCAAACACAACACATGGATTACAAAAAACAACAAATCCTCAGTATGGTTGACAGCGCAGACGTGCAGCAACAACTGGTAGCCTTAGGCGTCAATAGCGCCGATGCCAAAGCGCGCATTGGGCACATGACTGACAATGAACTGGCTGCACTAAACCAGCAGATGAACGACATGCCCGCAGGTGGCATAGTGGGTACCATAGTGACGGTATTAGTCGTCATTGCAGTATTAGACGTACTGGGGATAACAGACGTATATCCCTTTATTCGTCCAATAAACTCATAAATTTTATTATCCCTACAGAGTAAACAAATTGTTGTGTAAACTGTTAAAAGCTGGCGTTTTCGCCGGCTTTTGTTATTTATTAGCGGGCTGCCAAGCTACGCCACAAACTGCCAGGTTACTGGAAAAAAGCCCGAATATCCCAGGGCTACACTATATCGCCAACGTGCCTTTTTATGCTCAGCAAGACTTTTATTGTGGCCCCACTACGCTTGCTGAAGTCTTTAACTTCTACGATATTCCCTTGTCATCTCAGAGCATTGCTCCCAAGCTATTTATCCCTTAACTAGACGGCAGTTTACAGATTGAAATGGTGGCCGCTGCGCGACAGCAAGGACTAGTCGCTTATGCCCAGCGGGGCAACCTGGAAACGTTACTCTCTCTGGTTGCAGAAGATATTCCGGTGGTGGTTTTACAAAATGTCGCCTTGTCCTGGTTCCCTATGTGGCATTACGCGCTCGTAATTGGCTACGATCTGGACTCAAGGGAAGTCATTATGCACTCAGGCGTTACCGAAAATCACCGCTTGAACCTTGCCACTTTTGAGCGCACCTGGGGGCGAGGCAAATACTGGTTAATGGCAGCAGTGCCACCCACTAAAATAAGCGCGCATTTTACGCCGCTAAATTATACCCAGGCCGCACAAGATTTGCTGGCAACGGGCCAAAGTGCCGCTGGTATCAGCGCATTGCAAACGGCTATTGCACAGTGGCCAGACTACTGGTTGGGCTACTTTTTATTGGCTAATCATTTTTTGCAAGATGATCCCCAGCAAGCCGCTATTTGGTATCAAAAAGGATATCAATATGGCGCACAAAACGTTCATTATTTAAACAACTATGCCTTCACCCTGGCAACGCTTGGCTGTTATTCCCAGGCGAATAACCTTGTTGTCACAGCACTCGTCTATCAGCCTGACAACTCAAATCTGCTCGATACCCAAATGCAAATTGCCAAGCTTAGTAGTCGTGCCTCTGTGGATAGCAAGGGCAATCAAACCTCCATCGCCACCCAATGCTCCCTTATTCGCTAGTATAAAAAACGTTGATGTTTAATGCGGGTATATTTATGTTAAAACAGGTAAAAGCTCAGGCTAATTACCCTGAGGTAATGGCTATTACACTGGGAATTAACTATGGCATCTGTATCAATTCATGGCGTCTGGGAAGCTGAATTTAATTCAGTGGTTGAAGCCTTTAAGGATAACTTTAATGCAACAAGTCCGATACCTGAAAAGGGAGCGGCATTTACGTTAGTGAAGCAAGGTAAAGTTGTGGTCGATATCTATGGGGGCATCAGCAATATCGCAGGCGATGCATGGCAAAAAGATACCTTAGTCAACGTCTTCTCAACAACAAAGGGCGCAGTAGCCCTCTGTGTGGCTCATTTAGTTGAGCGAGGCCTGTTAAATTACAGCGATAAAGTTACCCGGCATTGGCCAGAGTTTGCAGCCAATGGTAAACAAGATATTACCCTGGCACAGGTGTTGTCTCACCAAGGGAGCTTGAATGCCTTTGCAGCGCCAACTACAGCAGTAGAGTTATGCAATTGGAATGATTGCTGTAACAAACTCGCTGCCCAGGCACCTTTTTTCACCCCAGGTACTACAACCTGTTATCACCCTGTGACATTCGGTTTTTTGGTGGGAGAAATTGTGCGCCGGATAGCGGGAGTCACTATTGGTCAGTATTTGCGTGTCTATATTTGTCAGCCACGGAATATTGAATTTCATATCGGCTTAGGTGAAAAAAATAACGTCACAGTGGCGGATTTACTGACGCCAACACGAGCGCCATATATGCCTAAGCATATTCCTGATCATGTTTTGCTAAGCATGATCAACCCCAAGTTAAAAGCGGGTTTTATGCTGCAAGAGCAAACTCGCTGTGCCGAGCTACCCGCAGTGAATGGCCATGGCACCGCCAATGCTATTGCCAGGCTTTATGATTTATTTGCTGTGCGCAATGCTCTGCTGAGTCATGAAACAGTTATGCAGGCAGGTGCGGTGCAAAGCACCAGAGTTGACGAGTTGCTCGCTGTACCGGTGCACTGGGCGATGGGCTTGGTGATAAACGCGAATGTGAATACCTATGGCCCTGAGCCCACAACCCTGGGACACAGCGGGTGGGGTGGTTCGTTTGGTTGCCATGATCCGGTGAATCAGTTGTCTATGGGGTATGTGTGCAATCAGATGAGCCCTGATTTGGTTGGTGATGCAAGAGGGCAGCGTTTGATTAAACAAGTCTATGCATCGTTAGGGTAATCGTTTGGCGCTTATGTGCAGCACACATTTAATATCCTGCGCGAACCGTCATCCATATGTTTTAATAGGACATGCATGGTGCCGCGCTCTAGCGATTATCAATCCTGACGGCCATCCTATTGACCATATTATTTTAAGCTACAGGTAAAAAACTGGTTACAATATACTGAAACCCAACCTTGGGGGCTTTTTAAGTGAAATGGGATATGAACGAAATTTCCCACGTCTGTGTCTGTATTGTTGAATGCCCCCTTAAAGCACTAACGATAGTGAGTGACAATGGAAAATACATATAAAAAAACAGTAACCTGGACAGTAATAGCCACCTTAATACTGAGCCTGATATGGTTACCTGCCTTATGGTTATTTGCCATTTGGATCCCACTAGCGGTGCTTGGCTATTACGACTACCATCAAACTCACCACACATTACTACGTAACTTCCCCGTTCTTGGCCATGGGCGCTGGATTATGGAGCGCATTCGCCCCTTCGTACGCCAGTATTTTTTCGAATCAGAAACCGATGGCGCACCAGTGACCCGTATGTTTCGCTCGCTTATATATCAGCGCGCCAAGGGTAGCCTGGATTCAAACCCGTACGGTACTAAACTCGATACGCAGCGCGTGGGATACGAATGGATTGGCCACTCCATGGCTGCTAAACATCACGATGCCAAACACCCTGTAACCCGTATTTTGGTTGGTGGTCCTGACTGCATACAGCCTTATGAAGCGAGTATTTTTAATGTCTCAGCTATGAGTTTTGGCGCACTGAGTAACAACGCCATACTCGCCTTAAATAAAGGCGCAGCCATTGGAGGTTTTTATCACAACACAGGTGAAGGGAGTGTGAGCGACTACCACCTTGAACACGGTGGGGATATTGTGTGGCAAATTGGTACGGGTTATTTTGGTTGTCGCAATGAAAAGGGAGATTTTGCTCCCGAAGCCTTTCAAACAATCGCCAGCAAAGATGCCATTAAAATGATTGAAATCAAACTCAGCCAAGGGGCTAAGCCCGGTCACGGCGGTATATTACCCGCGGATAAAAACAGTAACGAAATTGCCCGTATTCGTTTAGTTGAACCCGGCACTCAAGTGGATTCTCCCCCTGCGCACAGCGCATTTAATACCCCCCTTGAGATGATGGCTTTTATTCAGCAGTTACGTAACTTATCTGCTGGCAAACCCGTAGGTTTCAAACTCTCTATTGGCCGCACCAGCGAGTTCGTGGCCGTGTGTAAAGCCATGGTTGAAACTGGCATCAAACCTGACTTTATTACCGTCGATGGCGGTGAAGGCGGTACCGGCGCGGCGCCGCTGGAGTTCTCAAACTCTGTGGGTATGCCACTACGTGAGGCGCTGTCATTTGTATGCGATGTACTTATTGGCTTCGATTTGAAAAAAGATATACGGGTTATTGCCAGTGGCAAGGTATTCAGCGGTTTTCACCTGGTAAAAAATTTAGCCTTGGGTGCAGATATGTGTAACAGCGCCCGGGGTATGATGGTTGCTTTGGGCTGTGTGCAGTCATTGGTGTGCAATACCAACAGTTGCCCAACAGGTATTGCCACCCAAGATCCTAAGCTTACCCGCGGCTTAGTGGTGCCAGATAAAGCAGAGCGTGTGGCGCGTTTCCACCAGGCTACCGTTAATTCGACTATGGAGATTATTGCCTCAGCGGGATTGCGCAATACAGCAGATTTAAATCGCACCCATATTTTTCGCCGTGTAAGCGAAACTGAAGTGCGCCGCTTTGATGAAATCTATGCCAGCCCGATTGCGGGCAGTTTTTTCAATAATAAGGCGCCCACTAAATTTGCTCAGGCCCTAAAAGAGTCATCCGCCAAAAGTTTCTTTCCAACACAGTACGTCACGGAGACTATCGAGGGGCTTAAGGCTGTGAACTAACCTTACAATATGCAACAGCGTGTGGGGTTTGGCTATTATAAACCTGTGAATCAGTTATTTATGGACTACGTGCATAATTAGATGATCCCTGATTTGATAGGGATACAAGAGGACAGTGTTCGATGATACAGGTCTACGCTTCGCGCTTACGGCAATTTATCCAGGTTGAGTCTGCTATCCCCGGGGAGTGTTAAGTCTATTAATAAGGCACAGCTTCGCTGTTGTGTATAAAAGTCAGTGAAGACTCAATAAATCTCAGTATCAAACCAAATTACGCTTAATACTAAGATTCCAGTTATTGTGAATAAATTCGCTTGTCTCCTTCATCACTTGCACCCCGTATCCTGATTTTTTAGACGTTTAAAACACAATGGATGGCAAAAGAGTGCTATTCATGTTTTGAAGCAGCAGATCAAGATACGTTAGATTATATAATCAGGCATTACAATTGAGTCAGAGGGCATAGCTATAATAATTACTTATCGCCTTTTTTCTGCAGAAAAAGCCTGGCTGCTGGTTCAACCTGATTGCGACCATTTTGTTTAGCAAATATCAAAAAGCTGCAGAGGAAAGGATCATGATAATACAGTAGTAGAAAGATTCTTTGCTATATTTAAAACGTTTCCATCACATCAATAAAGGAGTGGAAATCAGAGATTTTTCGCCGGTTCCCACCACACTGTTCTTACAAAATGCCAAGTAAAATTTTTTTATGCTGGCGGTCTTTGTCTTTTCAGACAGGTCCTGGCGTCATCATCGCTCATCCCTTGACAGCAATGCAGCCGCAGTGATGTTTGCTGTCACGTTCGCCGCAGTGATAAACATATCTACAATAAGGTCGATGGCGATCAGAATGCCAATACCGGCAACAGGTAACCCTAAGGACACATACACCGGCGCCATGATTAGCAAACCACCGCTGGGAATACCCGGTGAATAGAAGCTAAACAAGCCAATGGCTGCCGCAATAATGCATAACTCAAAAAAGTTTAGTTCAATGCCGTACAAGCTGGCGACAAAATAGGTGCCGGCGGTACGGGCAATGGGTGACGCAAATTTGAACAGGGTCACGGCAATAGGTAGCACCACACCCGATACATTGTCTGAAATATTCAGTGCTTTGGTAGCGGCGAAGGTCGAGGGCAAGGCGGCTAAAGAAGATCGGGTGCTAAAGCCGATAATCTGAGCTGGTGCCACAACCTTGGCAAAATGCCGCAGTGGTACCCGCCCTAAGATGGCCGCAGTGGGATAGAGCAAAAGCGTCATAGCGATGATCAACCCGCAACCAATTAAGATGAAAGAACCCAAAACATTGATTACGGTAACACCTAGTGTGGCCGCCAGCGGAAACACTAGCGCAAAGATGCCCACAGGCGCCAACAACATGATCCAGCGGATCAGTACGAACATGGCTTCCTTAATGGCAGCGAAAAAACTCACGATTAGAACGCGTTGTTCCTCGGCGATATAAAGCAAGGATGCGGCGAACAAACCGGTGAAAATCAGTAACGGTAGCAAGGCATTCTCGACCATTGCTCTAAATGGATTGGCAGGCACAAGATTAACCAGCCAGTCTCTAAAAGGCGGTAATTCGGTGCCGCTGAATTCGCCAGTATGGGTGACAGCCAATAGTGCTTCGCTATCTGAGGGATCAATATCAAGAAATGACAGAAAGATGGGTGCGAGCAGCAGCGTATAAAGGCAAGTACAGACGATCATGATCACAAACAAACCGATAGTTCTGCTACCAAGCTGTGCAACCCCCCCTGTATTGCTTTGGTCGGCGATAGCGGTGATCAATAATGACATCAACAGCGGAATAACGGTCATACGAATGGCGTTGACCCAAAGTGAGCCTATGGGTTCTACCATTTTGGGAAAGAAATCTAATGCCGGTAGCTCGATGAGTGAATAAAGGATGCCACTGCTAAGGCCAAGACCCAAACCGATGAGAATGCGTGTAGAAAGGTTCATATAATCTTCTTTTTAGATATCTGGACGAGGTTAATCAATGTCGATAAAAAACGCCATTGAAGCGCGCTTTTTCTATTTTCTTGTTTGAGTGTTTGCCCACAGGTTAAGTTGTCGATTTCGTCGGCATATGGGCCTGAACTATAGGCAGAATAAACATCATTTTTCATAAGAAATATAGGCAAAATAAAAGTCATTTTTCACAAAATTGAAATATACGCTACCTCATATTTCCCATACTTACATCTATTTCATACCAATGAAGGGGTTAAAGTCAGAAACCTTTTGTCTGTTACGCTACTGTATTGACAATATTCCAGGTAAAAAATAAATCCCGGGGTTGTGCAAGCCAGCTCTGAATATTACATGTGTTTATGATGAAATTATGTTATTTAAAAATGAGTTATCTGAGGTGGTACTTTATATCGTGGTGGTTTTTGTATTTCGGTCAGCGCTAGTTAAGTAACCTTTTATTTTACTAGCGCAATGTAAGCTGCAAAACCAAGCCAGGATAATATCAATAACACCCAGGCTAGATGACTACTCTTAACGTCAACAGGCTCAGGGACGTTATTAGTCAAAAGCTCATTTGAAACATTATTGTCAGTTGCTTTTTTTTGTTTTTTGTCCAACGCCCGAGATTTCACATTGAGTTGATTTTTATACTGACCAATACCTTTTTGTATGCCCTGAGCGATCAACTTTGTTTGTTCTTTAGTTTGTCCCGGTCTTTGGGTACCCCGTGCTATTTTTATGGCATCATCTTTTATTTTGTCTGACACTTTATTTTTATTGGAATAGTTATGCATGGCTTAATAACCCACTTTAAATATAATTAGAATTTGGTTCAGACTCTGAGGTGTCCCTATATAAATCAGGAAACAGTTAAAAGTCTAGGAACATTCTAGCATCTGGAGCAAAGAGATATTGCCAAAAAAAACGAACAATAAATGCCATAAAGACGAAGACTATTTTGTCTAATACCATTGCTCCTTGATATATGATCAATTCACAAGGTGCTGGCAAGTTTCATAGCAAAGCGTAACGTCGAAAGAATGCTGGTTTCCTTCATAGACGTTACAATGCCGCTAGGGAGCTTGCCAGCCCTTCATGAAGTGCGATGCTAAATTTACTTTCGCTTGATCAGTAGACTGGAAAATTCACACCCCTGTTAAGCAAATATCGATCGCTGAGTGAGTAGATATTAAGGTGGATTGGTATAAGATTCTGTTCCCTTCTAATATGCACAATTTTACCTGAGTGTATTTTTAGCTTATACCGGGGGTGCGGCCGGTGTGCTCCGCCCTAGTCAGGTCCCACTTCACATGCCTAATGTATTTGAGTCTTTTTTATCGTCACATTCAGAGACTGTAGCGGCTACTTTTGTCATTATTTGTGGAACCAATCGTTCAGAAAATCCTGCCACGAATGACCAAAACAAAAATTTACCCAAATCCTGGCCCGTTTCAGGGTAAGTTTTTGTAAAGAGGTTTAGCATAAACTGATCGTCAGGCCCTGATGTGGGTGGTTTAGGCATGGAAAACTCGGGAAATAAATCGCCGCTGACGATCTCTGATAAAAATAATGCGTAGAGCACAAGGGAAAATACGCCGCCAAATATAGGTACCAACAGTATTTGAAACCAGGAGTGGGTTAACAGCATAAGTTCATCATTTGATACTTTACGGATACGCTGCTGGATGCTAACAAAGCCCCCCAATTATGCCGAATAAAAAACCTGCCCAGGTTAGCATAAAGGGTTTTTCAAACAAAAAGCTGATGCCAAAAAGGGTTGTAAAAAGCAGTACCGTTAACGCTGTCATGATTATCAGGCGCTTAGTTAATAAGTGTATGCGTTCAATTCGATCCATATTCTACTCAGGTCATCTCCATATAAGGAATTAACAGTGTAGTGGGAATTGATCAAAAACGAATTGTGTCACTAAAAATCAGGCGCAGTGAATAGAAATAACATTCACTGGGCCTCTTTTACTTAATAATCAGCTTTGTTGAGCAATGCTTCAAACTTATCAATCGGTACGGGTTTACTGAAGAGGTAGCCTTGATAATGAGAGCAACCTTTAGCCAACAAGAATTTTTTTTGCTCTTGCGTCTCAACTCCCTCTGCAATAACGTCAATATTTAGGCTATGTGCCATGATAATAATCGTGAGAACAATGGCTCTATCACTTGTATCTGTTGCAATATCTCGTACAAAGGACTGGTCAATTTTTAATTGATCCAGTGGCAGTATTTTAAGGTATTGCAATGATGAGTAGCCTGTTCCAAAATCATCCAATGAAAAACTGACACCTATTTTTCTGAGTGTTTCCATCTTAGTGATTATATCGTTGATATTCTTAACTAACATACTCTCAGTCAGTTCTAATTTGAGGCGGGTGGGGTCAATGTTATGACGTGCTATTGTAGCAAGTACCTGTTCTACGAAATCATCTTGATGAAATTGTATGGCGCTTACATTGATTGCCAGTACAAGGTTCTGTGTCAATGGATTTTGTTGCCATATTTTAAGTTGTGCGCAAGTCGCATCTAGCACCCATTGTCCGATAGGTAAAATCAGCCCTGATTTTTCTGCCAAAGGAATGAAATCTAATGGCGAAATTATGCCCCGTTCAGGATGTATCCAGCGAATTAATACTTCCGCGCCTAATGTTTTACCCGTACTGCTCACCTGAATTTGATAATGCAATTGGAAAGTCTTGTTTTCAATTGCATTTCGTAGTTCTTTTTCCATGTCGACACTGGCAGTAATAGCTTCCTGCATCCTGTGATCATAGATACGTATGGTATTACGACCGTCGGTCTTAGCTTGATACATGGCAATATCAGCTTGTTTTAATATCGAGTTTAGCCCTGCTCCATGATCATTAAATAGTGTGGCTCCTATACTGGGGCTAATGTGATACTCGTGCCCATCAAGTTCAAAAAGTTGATTCAGTGAATACAGTATTTTTTGAGCAATGTCTTTCATTTGATTTACTGCTTCAGACACTTGACCGCTTAAATCTTCCAAGAGCACCGCAAATTCATCACCGCCCATACGTGCCGCAGTATCTCCTTCTCGGATACAGCGGGTAAGGCGGTGTGCTACTTGTTGCAGCAGCAAATCACCCACCTCATGTCCTAAGGTATCATTTAGTTTCTTAAAATAATCAAGATCAAGGAGTAATACTGCACCAGTATTGCCCCTTCGCGTGCTGGTCACTTTTGCCTGTTTGAGCCTGTCTATTAATAAACGGCTATTAGGCAATTGTGTGAGTGGGTCATAGAATGCCAGACTATTGATTTTATTCTCAGCGGCTTTTTTTATTGTAATATCAACATGTGTAGCCACGTAATTGGTGACAATGCCATTTGCGTTTTTCAGTGCTTTGATGGTGAGATATTGTGGATAAACTTCGCCATTCTTGCGAAGGTTACAGGTTTCTCCTTGCCAGAGATCAGTTTGATTAATTTTCTCCCACATCTGCTCATAGAATACTTTGTCGTGGCGCCCTGAGGTTAGTATGGCGGGCGTTAGACCGACGACTTCTTCAGAGGTATATCCTGTAATAGCCGTAAAAGTCTTATTCACACGCAGGATATTGGTATTAGCATCTGTCACCATGATACCTGCCTGAGACTCAAAGGCAGTGGCTGCGATGCTAAGGTTTTCATTAGCTATGACCAACTCAGCAGCTTGTTTTCCTCTTTTTTCCCGTTGAGAGCGTAACGCCTCATTAGTTATGATTAGTGCTTCATTAGCGATAACCAGTTCTTCATTAGCTATGACTAGTTCAGCAGCACGTTTTTCTTTCTCTCGGTGTTGAACGGTACGTTTTTTGTTGCCACTTAATTTAAAATTATTGAATATCTTTAAAAATTTTAACATCATAAACTTACCTATATTTAGGTTCAGTATCTTTAAAAACATAACTACTTTTTTCTTATATCCGTTATATACCCAAAGCCATTGGAATTGCATACTCAGTAGATTTGGGTATATATTTATCCAACATAAATTTTATGTCATCAAATTATAATTTAGTGGTGAGCTTAAGCGGGATGTACCGGCCTTATCACTTACTGCGTATCAATAGAATTAGAATAAAGCTGATCCAAAAATCAGTGATTATTACAAAAAAATCAATGGATGTTGTTTTAAAAATAAGTAAAGAATTATGACACAAAACTCTTCAAAATATTGCTTTGATCGCCACCATGCAACGCTTATAGCCCATCGTCTAATCTAATAACAACCTTAGTGATTACTGTGATTGTCGAGATTACTTTTTGTTAACAATATTAAAGGCATAAAAAAGGGCCAAGTCAGTTTGCTGACTTGGCCCTTTTGGGTACTTGTTGCTCGCTGTTTATTTACAGAATAAAGCGGCTTAAATCTTCGTTTTCAACCAGTTTGTCAAGATGGTTGTTAACGTAATCGGCATCCACCATAAGTTTTTCACCATTTTTCTCCGAGGCATCGAAGGAAATATCTTCCATCAGCTTTTCCATTACGGTGTGCAAGCGACGGGCTCCGATATTTTCCGTACGCTCATTGACCTGCCATGCCGCGTTGGCAATGCGTTCAATACCTTCTTGGGTAAAGTCCACGTCTACCCCTTCTGTTTTAAGCAAGGCCACGTATTGCTCGGTTAATGAGGCTTTGGGTTCGGTTAAAATGCGAATAAAGTCTTCAGCGGTCAAGGCTGTTAGCTCAACCCGTATTGGCAGACGGCCCTGGAGCTCAGGAATTAAATCCGACGGTTTACAGTTTTGGAATGCGCCTGAGGCGATAAACAAGATATGGTCTGTTTTGACCATGCCGTGTTTGGTGGACACAGTCGAGCCTTCTACCAGTGGTAGTAGGTCACGCTGTACTCCTTCCCGGGAGACGTCTCCTCCGCTGCTACTGCCTTCGCGCTTACAAATTTTATCAATTTCATCGAGAAAAACTATGCCGTTTTGTTCCAGTGACTCAATGGCATTGAATTTTAAATCTTCCTGATTGACCAGTTTGGCAGCCTCTTCGTCGATGAGTAGTTTATAGGCCTCTTTGATCTTTAACTTTTTCTTTTTCTTTTGTGAGCCAGATAAATTTTGGAACATGCCCTGTAGCTGGTTGGTCATTTCTTCCATGCCAGGTGGTGCCATGATCTCAACCCCCACCTGTGGCAAGGCCATATCGATTTCGATTTCTTTATCGTCTAATTGACCTTCACGTAATTTTTTGCGGAATACTTGCCGTGTACCACGATCTTCTGTCTTCTCTTGCCCCTCGGCTCCGGGTAATAATATATCCAGAATCCGTTCTTCAGCGGCTTCTTCGGCGCGGTATTTAACTTTAGTGGTTTCCTGCTCTTTGGCCATTTTTACCGCAATATCGGCAAGATCGCGGATAATACTTTCTACTTCTTTACCCACATAGCCTACTTCGGTGAACTTGGTTGCCTCAACCTTGATAAAAGGGGCATTGGCTAACTTAGCTAAGCGCCGGGCAATTTCGGTTTTGCCCACACCTGTAGGCCCGATCATAAGAATATTTTTCGGGGTGACTTCCTGGCGCAGTTCTTCACCGAGCTGCATACGTCGCCAGCGGTTACGCAGGGCAATGGATACTGCACGTTTAGCATCTTGTTGGCCAATAATATGACGGTCCAGCTCGTGGACTATTTCTCTTGGGGTCATTTCTGACATAAGTTAACCCTTATATTCTGTTCGTGTTTGATGGAGTCGTAAGCTGACTTAATACTCAAGCATTTCAATAGTTTGGCTGTGATTGGTAAACACACATATATTACCCGCGATCGTCAGGCTCTTTTCGGCAATTTCCCGGGCCGACAAGTCGGTATTTTCTAGTAAAGCAGTCGCCGCTGATTGGGCAAACGGGCCACCAGAACCAATAGCAATAAGATCATTTTCTGGCTGTACCACATCGCCATTGCCGGTAATAATGAAGGACGCTGTCTCGTCTGCGACGGCTAACAGGGCTTCAAGCTTGCGTAACATCCGATCTGTGCGCCAATCTTTGGCCAGTTCGACCGCCGCCCGGGTCAGGTTGCCCTGGTGCATTTCCAGTTTGGCTTCAAAACGTTCGAACAAGGTGAACGCATCTGCAGTGCCCCCGGCGAATCCGGCCAGCACTTTATTGTGGTATAGACGACGCACTTTTTTGGCGTTGCCCTTCATAACGGTATTACCCAGTGAAACCTGGCCGTCACCGGCGATAACCACTTGATTACCGCGGCGTACTGAAACAATTGTAGTCACGTGTATTCCTCAATAAGTTAGGGATAAGCAGCGCGGGATAAAATAACAAGCACACTGCAATCCAGCAATTGAATTAGATGTGGGGAGTAATCGAAAATTTTCAAGCTATAGTGGATGTTGCTATGTCAGCTTTAATAGTTTACAAGTTCCAGGTCCAGATTTTGCAGCCATTAATGCCACCACGTTGAATACTGTGTCTATGGGTCTCAGCCAGGCGTTTGCTTTCATAAGGGCCGAGGATAACCCTATACCAGCGCCCGGAGCTGCCTTCGCTAGGGCGTACTTGTGCTTCGAACCCCTGAAAGGCAATGTTTGCTTTAAGCTCTTCGGCCTGGCTTTGTTTTCTAAATGATCCGCACTGCATCAGGTAACGTTTATCAGAGACTTCCCGGTCTTTAACTTCTACCTCAACACTGTACTGAGGCAAGGTCTTGATAAATTCCCATTCTTCCTTGGGAATATCCGGCAAGGCTTCGACTTGCTCGGTGCTGGTGTCATCAGGTTGGGCCACTGGCTCCTCTGCTGTATCGTTAATCGACCATAAAAAATAAGAAAAGCCTGCGATAAGGGCAACTGTGATAACAATTCGTATCCAGGGCAGCGAGCGAGAAGGGGGAGGTGTCGGTGGTTTTTTTGCACCACGACCGCGGGCGACATAGTCTTTGTGAGCCATAAAAAATAATTCCAAAATACTTAGGCTTGAAGAAAGGCGGATTCTACCCTGCTAAAGCGATACCTCAATCAGAATTTTTCGAATAGTTAAAATAAGCTGGTAACGTTTGATACAAGTATGAATAACTAAGGACTACATAAAATCCTGGGGATCCACATCCACCGACCAGCGCACTTTGGTGGCCAAAGGCAAAGCTTCAATATTTTCCATGGCCTGATTAAGAGCGAACTGCAATGCCCCACGGTTAGAGCTTTGTAGGACTAATTGCATGCGAAATTGTCCCTGGCGTTTTTCCATCAATGCTGGCAACGGGCCGATACATTGCACCTGTTGGCTGTGGGTAAACAGCGAACCTATATCTTGCAGCAGTTGGTTGGCCAACCGGGCATTGCTCGATTGCGCACGAAATAGAGCCTGGAACGTATGGGGCGGCAACATAGCTTGTTGGCGCTCCAGCAGGGCATAGCGGGCAAAATGGGCATAGCCGTTATTAATAAGATCCTGCAACAGCGGATGGCCGGGATCATGGGTTTGTAGCCACATTTCCCCTGGTTTTTCAGCGCGCCCGGCGCGCCCGGCCAGTTGGGTAACCAGTTGCGCCAGGTGTTCACCAGCGCGGTAATCGGCACTAAACAGGGCGCCGTCTACTTCCAGTATCACCACTAAGGTGACGTTGGGGAAGTGGTGGCCTTTGGATAATATCTGGGTACCAATTAAAATTTGGTATTCGTTGCTGTTAATCTTGTCCAGCATATCATTTAGCCGGTTCTTGCCTCTGGCACTGTCGCTATCGATACGCACGCTGGTGTATTGGGGAAACAGCTGGGCGATACCCTGCTCCAGCTGCTCGGTGCCCACGCCCATGGCAACCAGCTCATCACCGGCGCATTCGTGGCAACGTTTGGGAATGCCTTTTGCACTGCCACAATGGTGGCACTGCAACTTATACAACTGTTTATGTAAAGTGTAGGGTTTATTGCAGCCAGGGCATTGTTCCACAAAGCCGCATTTATGGCAGACCAGCGCAGGGGCGTATCCCCGGCGGTTAATAAACAACATCACCTGACTTTCCTGAGCGAGATGTTGTTCTATACGTTCAATCATGCCCTTAGCTAATCCCACTTGCAGGGGTTGGTTGCGGATGTCCATTACCTGCTGTTTTGGATGAGATGCACTGCCGGCACGTTCATTGAGGAGCAGGTGTTGATACTTGCCATTGAGGGCATTGTTGAGAGACTCCAGAGAAGGGGTGGCAGTGCCCAGCACGAGTGGGATTTTTTCCTCTACCGCGCGCATCACTGCCAGATCCCGAGCGTGGTAACGCAAACCGTCTTGTTGCTTGTATGAACCATCGTGCTCTTCATCTACTATTAACATCCCTGGATTAAGCATAGGAGTGAAAATCGCCGAGCGGGTGCCAATCACAATAGGTAATTGCCCTGCCTGACTTTGTTGCCACACCACTAAGCGTTCATTATCGGTCAGACCTGAATGGAGTATGCCCACGGGCACATTGAAGCGCACTTTAAAACGTTGCACGGTTTGCGGTGTCAAGCCAATTTCGGGTACCAGGATCAACACCTGTTTGCCTGCTTTGAGCACGCTTTCTATGGCTTGTAAATAAACCTCGGTCTTGCCACTGCCCGTCACACCTTCAATCAAAAAGCTGGCATAGCGGCCAATTTTTTGTTCAATGCTGCTGATTGCTATGGCTTGTTCTACATTGGCAACGGGTTTGTCACCAATATGCATACTCTGTTGCCAATTCGTGTCCAAAGAGGGTTGTTGCTCGATATGCTGGAGCAATTCTTTGTGCAGCAGGGCTTTGATGCTGGCGGGGGCATATTCGGCCAAAATACTTGAATAACGTGCACTACCTTGTTGCAAGCGGGCTAATAGTCGCTGCTGTTTAGGGGCCTTTTTAAGGGTCTGTATGTCGGTGAGTTTGCCAAGTGCGGTGACATCAAGATAACGAATGGCTTTGGGTTGGCTGGACTCGCCTTTACGTAATGCTGCAGGCATTGCACTTTGTAATACATCACCAATAGGATGGTGATAATACTGGCTTAACCATTGGCACAATTTTAACTGAACGGGGCTGAAAACAGGCTCGTCATCTATTACTTTTTCGATAAATTTTAGTTTATCCAATGGCCATAGTGATCCCTTTACTGTTTCGAGCACCACGGCGACCAGTTTGCGCGAGCCGAAGGGCACAATAACGCGCACTCCTGAGCCCAGTGGGGGACCTTCGTGTCGATATTCAAAAAATTGACGTTTAGGTACCGGAACAGCAACACGTATAATGGGCATAATTAGCTATTGGTCTTATAGTTTACAGCTTGGCAGGTATTTTTAAGCTCGAATTAGGGTTTGCTGGCTATATATTGTGCAAAGTACTTGATCAGTACAAAGTGTTACATTAATATGCTCGGCTCTTTGCGGCAAGCCGCATTGATCCCTAATTTGAATTTAATTTGCGTATGGTGTTCAGCTTCGGGTTGAATAGCGATGCGGCCTGACTAAGAGGTAACCCATGAAAGAAGGTATACATCCCGATTATCAAAACATGACTGCAGTTTGTTCATGTGGCAACAAAATCGTCGTTCGCTCAACTTTGAAGAAAGATCTAAACCTGGACGTATGTTCAGAGTGTCATCCTTTCTACACTGGCAAGCAGCGTAACATTGATACTGGTGGACGAGTAGACAAGTTCAACAAACGTTTTGCTTCTCTTAGCAAAAAATAAGCAATAACAATGTTGTATAAAAAAGCGCTTTTTAGCGCTTTTTTTGTGCCTGCATTTTCCCTTTGTGGGTTTTTGCTACGGGTAATAATGCTTAGCCTATTGGTGTGGTGCAGGGAAATATGGCTTTGGTTAGTACGGTGATTATACTGCCCCATCTATTGCTTGGCTTGCAAGACCTGCTGATCAGATATGTGCCTATGGATTGGGTGTGCTAGAGTCCTATTGTTTTTGCAAGCAATAATAATAAATTAGTCGGATAACATACCAGACTCATTCTTGTGAAAATGCAGTTAGCCCCCTGGCCTAATATTAACCCTACACTTTTAAGGATCTAGACTGATATGTCTGATTTTCGTCAACAAGCCCTGGATTACCATGCCAACCCCACACCGGGCAAAATAGGTACTCAAATAACCACACCCGCTGAAACGGTCCATGATTTAGCCTTGGCTTATAGCCCAGGCGTAGCGGAACCGGTTAGAGAAATTGCCACTGACCCGGATATGGCATACAAATATACCGCTAAGGGTAATTTGGTGGCGGTGATCACCAATGGCACCGCTATTCTTGGTCTGGGAAATCTCGGACCACTGGCGTCTAAGCCGGTGATGGAAGGAAAATCCCTTTTGTTTAAACGTTTCGCGGGACTCGATTCAATCGATATAGAGATTACCCACAAGACGCCTGAAGAGTTTATCAACACAGTGGCGAACATTGCCGATACCTTTGGTGGGATTAACCTGGAAGATATCAAAGCACCTGAGTGTTTTGAAATAGAACAAGAACTGATTAAACGCTGTAAAATACCGGTTTTTCATGATGATCAGCACGGTACGGCGATAGTGACAGCGGCAGGTATGCTCAATGCCCTGGAAATTCAGGGTAAAAATCTTTCTGATGTGACCATAGTCTGTATGGGTGCCGGGGCGGCGGCGATCGCCTGCATGGAGTTGTTGATCAAGTGTGGCGCACAGCGCGAACGTATTTATATGCTGGATACCAAAGGGGTGATCCATACCCGCCGGGATGATTTAACCAAGTATAAACAGCTGTTTGCCAACAATACTGACAAACGCACCCTGGAAGATGCACTGGCGGGCGCAGACGTTTTTGTAGGGGTATCAGGACCTAATGTGTTGCCTCCACAAGCCCTGGCATTAATGGCTGTTAATCCTGTTATTTTTGCATGCTCAAACCCGGATCCGGAAATTAAACCCGAGTTGGCTCACGGCGTACGCGACGATTTGATCATGGCGACCGGGCGTTCGGATTATCCTAATCAAGTGAATAATGTACTGTGCTTTCCCTTTATTTTCCGCGGTGCTTTAGATGTGCGAGCTTCGGTGATTAATGATGAAATGAAAATCGCCGCTGTAGACGCTATTCGCGCCATCGCCAAAGAACCAGTATCTGACGAAGTGCTAAAAGCCAGTAATGTAGATACTTTAAGTTTTGGTAAAAGCTATATCATTCCTAAGCCGATGGATCCCCGGTTACTTAAGCGTGTTGCCACAGCAGTAGCACAAGCAGCAATAGACTCAGGGGTAACCGTTCTGACACAGCTACCTGCGGGTTATATGCAAGATTAACGCATCATCAAGAGTATAAAAAAGGGTGCCCGGTTTGGGCTTACTATACCTGAGGGATCTAAACTATAGATCCCTTGTTATTTGCTTCTTGTTAATCATTTACGTGTTTTTTTACATTTACGGTGCAGGCTGTCACAACGATTTTCTAGTTACATTTAATTGTAAGTACAGAGGGGTTTTCCTGGCTGTGGTGATGAACGTCAGCAAGTGCGGCTTTACGGGTGGATGAATACTTGCACAGGAAAGAGGAGCTTCTCAGCGAATACGACAATGGATATTGTCTATCCCATACCAGCCAACCAGCTCACTAAAAAAACAGGCTACAACAAACAAACGTGTGCGGTAACACTGAACCAACGATTTGGCTCAGTACTGACAGATATGTAAGTATTGATACCAAAGAGATGGAAATATAAAAAGTATGGGGTAATATGTATTTTATCACTATGAAAAACAACGTTTCCTTCTACCTATATCTTTAGTCGCTGAAGCGAAACGCGTGTGACTCGTTAGTGATTTTTCAATGGGGAACCTATGGCTCGATAGCCAGCCTGCAAGATTTTTTAGGCCATCACTATGTGGTGGAAATACTGCATTAACAATTCAAGTATGAGTATAGGATAAAAATGAACGTTGAGTCCTGGATCATTTAACCAGAACAAGTATCCATCATAAAAATGTGTGAAATTTACTAAATGTTTCAATTTAAATATAAAAAAATAATGAAGCTCGTCCTGGCTATAATGATTAGCCTCATTATTTTGAAATTATCTTTGCTACAAAATAATGCTCTAGTTAATAAAGACGAAGTCATTTCTCCTGACGAAATGAACGTTGCTCGAAATACTGTGAAAGAAGTGGCTGACAAGCTTGCTTCTTACCATCAATTTATTGAATTCGACATCAACCAACAAGAATTATCAGCATTATCAAAACTAGGTTCACACTTGCTACCAAAAACACAGGTAAATGTTAGTGCTTCAGAGCTAGGTATCCTGGTATCTACCACCACTGAATTACAGTTATTATTCAAACAGTATGTCAATGTCTCGTGTTGGTTTTTTGAAGAACACAGCGCGGGTATGCACATAGATAATTGCTCAATAGGTAATGTAAATTTAAGTGGTTGGCTGGTGCAAAAGTTCTTTATCAGTTTTGTGCATTTACTAATGGGAGATGAAGCGGCTACTACCGCAAATGAACTTATCACTAATTCTACCTATAAGAATGAAGCTATTGTTTTTTCTGCTGAAAAATCAAAATATCTTAAAAATGACCTTAATGAATCACTAGAAACGTTAGGTGATTTGGCGAGGTTTTATGCCCGATCTGGTGACGTTTCCCCTGAAGTTGTCCAATTATATATAAATGAAATTGAAAAAGTTAGCAGTATTAAGTTAGCTGATCATATACAGGCTTTGTTTAATTTGGCCAGACAACGCTCTATTAATAATGCCGCTGAAGAAGAAAATACCGCAATCATTTGGGCCCTTGCGGTTAAGTTTGGCAACTATAGATTTGCTAAATTAATCGGAGTAAAGCCCGCTAAAAATACTACAAGCATACCATTGCTAAGAGGTCGTCCCGATTTAACTCAGCATTTTATTTATTCTGCGGCACTTCAACAGTTGAGTGACCTAGATATAGGATTACAAGTGGGTGAGGCAAAAGAACTATTGGATTCTATTTCTGGAGGTTCGGGATATAGTTTTGCCGATTTAGCCGCGGATAAAGCAGGTTTGGCATTTGCGAGTTACATCACCAGTAAACGTGATAATGCACAACAAGCACAAGCGTTATTAATCAACATCAAAAATGAAAATGCCTTTTTTCCTTTTATTCATGATTTACCTGAAGGTTTTACCGGTAACAATTTTAAGCGCGTAATTCAATCCATAGAATCGGATACCTACAAACAATTAGAAGCAGAAATAGATCGACGACTGAATCTGTTATCTCTATATAGTAATAAAAACGAACAAATAGCAGAGTCATGGGCTCTACCCAGTATTGCAGATGCATATAAAAACTGGATAAAAGTAGATACCCATATTCATACTAAATTTTCAGATGGCTCTAAAACGGTGGGTGAAATAGCTGAAAAAGCCTTTGAGTTCGGCTGTGATGCCATAGCTATTACGGACCATGGTGATTATAACTTAAAGAAAGTTGCCAGCGATGACTATTTTAACGACATCAATGCGGCCGCTAATCGATTTCCATTTTTAACAATTATTCCAGGACTTGAATGGAATATTCCTCCTATGAACGGACGGGAACATGCAACTGTTTTATTACCTAAGTCAGTTGATTTGCCGAGAAATTTATCTGCATTTCGGGATCGATACGATCACTATAAACAATTAGATGAAAAGTTACTCTCACCACAAGAAGCTTTTGAGTGGTTAAGTCGACACGGTGTTGTGGGGAAAGATAAAGCAGTTGTTATCTATAACCATCCCAGCAGAAAAGATTATCAAACGATGGAAAACGAGCACGATATTACTTATTGGCGAAATTTTTCTAAATTAGTGGTGGGTTTTTCAGGAGCACCAGGACACCAAAAGAAACGAGGTGACAATAATGGCTCATATGAAACGCGTTTAAAAACAGTAAATGGTTGGGATCCTGCGGTAGAGACTATTGGGGGAGAATGGGATCGTTTATTGCAAAAAGGCTATAAAGTATGGGCTGCTCGCGCAGCATCTGACTTTCATAATAATAAAATGGATTATTGGCCATGTCAGTTCTCAACAACGCACTTGCTTGCGAAATCTAATAGTCATAACGATGTTCTGTCTGCATTACATTCTGGTGCTTATTGGGCGCAGCATGGAAAATTTATTAATCATGTTGATTTCTCGGTACAAACCAATAAAGAGGATTTATTGGCTGGGCAATCTGCTGTGATTGATAATATGAATAGTGTAAAAGTTAATCTGTCTTTAACGTTAAATGAACTTGATTGGCAAGGTTACCCTACTTCTCTCGATCACTTAGAGTTAGTAATCATCACAGCAAATAATATTCGAACGATACCCTTTTATGATCCAACGCTAACAAATAATCAATTGGATGTTAGTTATGATTATCAGTTAAACAGTCCATTTGTTATCTTTCGTTGGCGGGGGAGAAGCATTCAGCCCGAGGAGCATCACTACATGTTTTATACTAATCCAATAAAAATAGAGCGAGCACATTAATTGTGATTTATCGAATTTCATGTTTTGTTGTTATTACCTTATTGCTGTTAACCGGCTGCGACAAAGCAAATGAAAAAAAAGTTACATTTGCTCTGCGAAGCTTTCAAAACACCGTTGGTACGGTATATACCCCACTACCAATAAAAATTTTTACTGCTCCGACGGTGACTGAAATTAAGTTTACTGTTCCAAAAAACGTTGATGCCATATGGGGCGCCACGGGTCGAGACGATAGTGGTCACATTTACTTCGGCGCATCCTCACAAAGTGGTGATTATGGTTCAGCATTCCTGTATCAATATAATCCAGAAACGGGTGATGTTATTGAACAGAGCGATGTCGTCGCTGAATTAAAAAGAAACCAAGTATACCGCCAAGGTATGCGACAAAATAAATTACACAGTAAATTTTATCAGGCAAATGATGGGTATTTATATTTCAGTTCGTTTGATGAAGGCGGAGAGGCAAAAGGTATCAATCCAACATGGGGCGGCAATTTATGGCGAAAATTGCCTGATGATACACACTGGCAGCATTTACTAGCGACTGAAGAAGCGTTAATCGGCATTAATACTAATGGACGTTACGTATATGCTTTGGGCTACTGGGACCATGCTCTGTATCAGTTTGATACTGAAACCGAGAAAATCAAAAAAGTGACTGTGGGCTCAACAAACCAGCACGTATCGCGCAATTTTATCGTTGACGAAATAGGGCATGCTTATGTACCACAGTTGATAAAAAATGACTTTAATGAAGTTGAAGTCTCTCTTGCTGAGTACAATGAAGAGTTAAAACTAGTCGCCAATTATCCATTGCCCTCGTATCAATCGGCTGATTTTGAACATCACCATGGCATTGTTGCTTATACCAGTATGAAAAATGGCAACATCTATTTTACTTCCGCGGATGGAGGCCTTTATCAAGTAAAACCCTTTGATAAGTCCGCTACAAAAGTGCAATACAAAGGTATGATGCACCCTGATGGCGAGGCGTATATTGCTTCTTTGTTTGCTATTGATGGTACAGGGATATTAGCGGGTATTGGTCGGCAAAGCGTGAAAGGCGGTGATAGAGGATATGAATGGATTATCTTCAACACCAATCTTAATCAAGCGATGACGACAAAGATAGAACTTGATAGTGTTGATAAACCATTACTGTATGGTACTTTAACTCGCGACAATAAAGGTGATATGTATCTGGTTGGCAGGCAAAAGGCTTTGACCGAGGGGTATGAACCTTTATTATTAAATCTCTCTATAGACTAAAGGAATAAAATTAAATAGACATATATTGACGCTCCCGTTGTCAATGCATTACAGCCTTCTTCGTGCATACATACATTCAGGATCATTAAATTGCCAAAAAGGTCGTGGATCACCTCAAACTCCCCTGCGAATTTACCCATTTAGATTCAACCAGCTTCCATTACGATGGCAAAGCCAACTCGGACGAAGAAGCACCCGCTGCCTTACCAAAGGGAATTCCCGTGATCGTAAGCGCTCAATAAACCGACGTACTTTCCAAATATAAATATCCTTGTCATGATGTAACAGTTCACAGTAAGCGCTATTGAACGTGCGGGGTAGCCAACTGGGTTTTGACTTTTTGAAATTACAGGGCAGGAGATCTTCAATTTTTTCAACCGTGTCAGCATAGGGTAACGCCTTGAACATGGCATTGAGATAAGCGTAGGATTCAAGCTCATGAATTTTGGCCGTCTCAAGAACTACTGACGATAAATGAACAACAAACGCTGCGGCTAAAATATAAAAGATAGGCAAGCGATCATCATTAAAAATAGCAGGGGTAAATTACCAGAGAATATATTCCTAAAATGCTGCGGAATGTCGGCTAAATTAATTATTTCAATCAGTGCATCGAATGCTTTTTGTGATTCTGGGTGGTGACATATTTTTACGGCTGGGTTGTTGCCACTTGTATGGGGGATACCGAACGTTGCAGGGTAATGTAAGCGTATGGCTCAACTGTTTGTTAATAACAATATCCCTCCAACGAACTCATTAACCTTGATATCTGAGCCGGTAAAAAACAGCCACCCTGAGGTCTAACACGGATTTAAATCCTTTTCTTTTAAGTAGATAAAAAACAAAAAAATTGGTGGGCGGTAAGTCGAAAAATGCAATCAGTTAATTTTTTGTGAAATAACCTGTGGGGTCTAACCTGCGGAGTCACAGACGCTGATTTAAAAAACAACGGCCCCTTATGGCACAAACCTGCCGATGACTGATTGGTCAACTATTACGTTACGATAAGATGTACAGGCTTTATCAGAGGTTTGTGTTGATTTAAACAACGCTGATAAGGGACCTTAATATATGTCAGCCCTAGTCTGGAATAAAGGGCCACTTTTAGACTGCCTGCAACACAATGAAAAAGCGATAAGAGTAAGCTGACACTTCGGGAGCATCTATATATGTCTTGTTAATCAATCCTCTGTTCAATGGCACGCTTTGCCAGAAAAATTGCCAACCTTCACGAACCGGATAGTAACTTAGGGGCATTAGTATTTTCGACCCTGTATTTGCACATTAATTAGCCAATTTGACTCGACATTACGCTGCGAGTTCTATATAGTGCGCGCCCTTTGTACGGTGCGTTTGGCTGCTTTTAGTTAACTCCTCGTTAAACTTGTAAACTTCTAGGAACATTCTTTTGATATCTACCGCAAACATCACCATGCAGTTTGGTGCCGCACCTTTATTTGAAAATATCTCAGCTAAATTTGGTCAGGGTAATCGCTACGGCCTAATCGGTGCCAACGGCTGCGGTAAGTCAACCTTTATGAAAATCCTCAGCGGCGAACTGGTACCCTCGGCCGGTAATGTGTCTATTACCCCTGGCGACAAGGTGGGTACATTGAGCCAGGACCAGTTTGCCTTCGAAGAATACTCTGTAGTTGATGCTGTCATCATGGGCGATGCCAAATTATGGAAGATCAAGCAGGAACGGGATGAAATTTATGCCAAAGCCGACATGAGCGAAGAAGAAGGAATGCGGGTAGCGCATCTGGAAACTGAATTTGCCGAAATGGATGGTTATACCGCAGAAAGCAGAGCGGGAGAGATTTTATTGGAGGCGGGGATTGGCGAGCATTTTCATTTTGGCTTGATGAAAAACGTAGCACCGGGCTGGAAACTACGTGTACTACTGGCACAATCCTTATTTTCCAATCCGGATATTTTGTTACTTGATGAACCCACCAATAACCTGGATATCTACACTATCAACTGGCTGGCTGATGTTTTGAATCAGCGAAAATGCACCATGATCATTATTTCCCATGACAGGCACTTTCTAAATTCCGTTTGTACCCATATGGCGGATATTGATTATGGCGAGTTGCGTATTTATCCCGGTAACTATGAATCTTTCATGGCTGCCTCTTCTTTGATCCAGGAACAGTTACTTACGGAAAATGCCAAGAAAAGCGCCGAAATTGAAGAACTACAAGGTTTTGTCGCTCGCTTTTCAGCTAACGCCTCCAAAGCCAAACAAGCCAGTTCCCGGGCCAAACGTATGGATAAAATCAAACTCGATGAAGTGAAATCATCCAGCAGGCAGACGCCATCCATCACCTTGAAGCAACATCGTAAATTGCACCGTCAGGCCGTGACTTTGGAAGATTTTGGCCATGGGTTCGACGAACATACCTTGTTTAAAGACGGCAACTTGATCCTGGAAGCCGGTGCCAAATTGGCTATCATAGGGGAAAACGGCGCAGGTAAAACCACCTTCTTGCGTTGCCTGATCAATGAGCTTGAAGCCAACAACGGTGTTGTTAAATGGGCTGAAAACGCCGCTATTGGCTATTGCCCCCAAGACAGCACTGTGGATTTTGATACTGATCTGACCTTGTTTGACTGGATGTCGAAATGGCGTACACCCAAGCATGATGACCTGATGGTTCGGGCAATGCTTGGCCGTTTGCTGTTTAGCGCCGATGACTTTAATAAAAAAGTTAGAGTCTGCTCAGGTGGAGAGAAAAATCGTCTATTGTTTGGTAAGTTGATGATGGCAGATATCAATGTATTGATCATGGATGAACCCACTAACCATATGGATATGGAAGCGATTGAAGCGCTAAATGGAGCCTTGAAAAAATTCGACGGTACGCTGATTTTTGTTAGCCACGACCGGGAGTTTGTTTCTTCACTGGCGACACGTGTTATCGAAATCAAGCCGCAGGAAATAGTGAACTTTCAGGGAACCTATAATGAGTATTTGGCTAATCGTCTGGATGCACAAAAAGTTGCCTAAGGTATATTACGCCAACTAATGAATATAAGCTGTCAGAGTCGAGCCGGCTTTAACAGCTTATATGCTTAGGGTCACAAATCTGGGTTTTCCTCGCTGGTCTTTTTACGCATATCTGATAAGACTTGTTCGCAGCATTCGCACTGTTGCAAAATAACCATAAAAGCATTTTTTATCTGCTCTGGACTGGCATGATCTTCAACGAGGATATTACCCAGTTCAGCATGTAAGGCTATGCTATTTAGCGGGTTTCTTACCCTGTGGATAAAATGTTTAAATGCCGCTGGTTTGATGCTTTTCATTACTTGATCTGCCTGGTTGTGCCTAACACAATTCTTGCTGGGTGAATCGGAATTGGCGATGAGAATAGTCTCCAGGATATAAACGATGAGCTAAAGGCTGTGACTTATGCAGGTAAAGTGCCAATTTATGCATTAATGATTAATGCTCGGGTAGACATTGTATTTGTTCGCTTTTACTAGGATCTTGTTGAGATAATCCATTGCCCGGACGGGCAAATTTGGCCGAATTTTTGTAGTCTTTACAATCCACAGGGAATATATTCCTAGCTGTGGGGCTTATTGGCTATGTTCAAAATATGGCCAATCATTGGGGCGGTGGCCACCCTGAATGCAAGCGCGAAAGGTCTGGTCTTTTAATGAGGTCGGTGTAACCCGATAACCCTTTTTAAAGGTACTAAGGACTCTCTTTAGCCCTATGGGTGATCGCACCTGAAGCCGTCAGCCTGTGCTATGGGAGTTGCATCCAGGCAGCAAAAAACTCAGCCCCATGAACTTAGTTGTATTAACAACATCGGAGTGAGAGTAGCCCAATAACGCTGCAGATTCTGGGGCGACGGGTTTAAACGGGTAAGGGCGAAAGTCGGCAAGTTATCCGGCCATAAAAATATCCCTAAGGTTACTAGCCAGGCCAGACCTTCAAAATAATTTATTCCGATTATAATATCCTCTCCATAATAGATATTTACAATTAAACGGCAGCTCGTTACTGTTTACCTAATCACAATCACCAGAAGACCTCATGATCACCACTGCTTTTACCTATATTACTGCGTTACTTTTTATAGCCGGTTCCTTGACCCTTCTGGAACAAAAAACGCGTTGGAAGCTATTTGAATACCTGCCTGCAATAGTCTTGCTGTACTTTAGTGTCATGGTGTTTTCGACCCTGGGTTTATGGCATAAAACTGAATCAATCAATGGTGCCTATCAAACGCTTAAAACTAACCTGTTGCCCGCGATGATATTTCTGATGCTACTGGACGCAGATTTGCGGCAGATAAGTAAGTTGGGCAGTAAAATGCTATTGGCATTTTTTGCCGCAGCCTTAAGTATTGGTCTGGCTTTTGTACTGACGTTCACCTTGTTTTTACCTTACTTACAGCCTGAGGCCTGGAAGACCTTCGCCGCGTTAAGCGGCAGCTGGATGGGAGGTACTGGTAATATGGCTGCCGTTCAAGCGGCACTGAACGTACCTGACGCCAGCATGGGCTACACCTTGTTAATTGATTCAATCGATTACGCTATGTGGGTCATGCTTTTGTTGGCTCTGGTTCCTTTTGCCAAACGTTTTAACCATTGGGTAGGGGCTGATAGCAAAGTACTGGAAAAGGTTAGCGCTGGGCTAGCTAAACGGGCAGTGCCAGAAGTAGGAGAAAAAACAACCCAACTGTTGATACTCCTCTCCGGATCGATGTTGGTGTCTGTTATCACCCAGGCGGTTGCAGCACAACTGCCGGTGAGTACGTTTTTTACTACCACTGCGTGGACAGTTTTGCTGGTGACCGTGCTGGGTGTTATCGCCGCCATGACGCCTGTGAGCAAAATTTGGGGAGGTAAAGAATTATCCGGTTTGATGTTGTATTTAATCATTGCCCTTATCGCCTCGCGGGCCAATTTCAACCAACTGACCGAGGCACCCGTGTATATAGTAATGGGGCTGGTGATCCTGCTGATACATGGTGTACTGATGGTGATAGTGGCAAAACTATTCAAGCTGGATCTATTCACCTGTGGTATCGCCTCACTGGCCAATATAGGGGGGGTTGCCTCGGCACCTATATTGGCAGCAGCCTATTCACGGGCGCTGGTCCCTGTGGGCGTATTGATGGCCATGTTAGGTTATATCATAGGCACGGGAGGCGGTTTGCTGGTGGGCCGGATTCTGGCCTGGATAAGTGTCTGGTAAAGAATAAACATGAAAATTAAATCGGGTTTACTGATGATAATTTTTTATTAGCGGTATTAGTGCATACAGCAACGCCAGCCTAGCCCTTAGATGTGATCCATGACGTTAAAGGTTTAGCCTATTTCGATCAGGATGGGCGTTTGCACAAAGGCAGCTTAAATAGTGTATCTGTTACTCCCTTATTATCCTTGCGTATGTCGCTGAAAAAACAGCTACCTTGCTCATAATATCTAGGGCATTCGCTAAGCCCTACCTCATATGACGGAAATGAACGAGTTATGAAAATTACTGATATTATATTTTCCCGCAGTGTCGTGCCCCTCGTGACGCCTTTTACGACGGCCTTGCGCAGTGTGGACTGTATCGACGATTTGATCGTGATCATCAAAACAGATCAAGGGGTGCTGGGTTATGGCTCGGCGGCTTCTACACCAGTTATAACTGGCGAACTCACACTTCTATCATGGGAGCTATTCGACAAGTTTATCTGCCTTTGCTTAAAGGCCGGGATGTAGAACAACTCAGCCAACTCACTTATTTAGTGCACGGTGCTATGCAAGGTAACTACAGCGCTAAAGCGGCAGTTGAAATTGCCCTATATGATTTATGGGGCAAGTTCCACCGCGCGCCTTTATATAAATTATTAGGTGGCGATGAGCCAACTTTACGCACCGACCTGACCATTAGCGTGAGTGAGCTGGATAAAATGTTAGCGGACTGCGAACGTGCTATCACCGCCGGTTTTGACGTGCTAAAAATAAAAGTGGGGAAAAATATAAATCAGGACATCACAAGAATTATAGCCATTTATCGACACGTTGGTGGGCGGGCCAGCTTGCGTCTGGATGTTAACCAGGGCTGGAGTGCCAAGCAAACCGTATTGGCAGCCCGTCAACTTGAAAGCCAGGGTGTCGAACTGGAATTGATTGAACAGCCAGTTAGGGCCGATGATCTGAACGCCATGCGCTATGTTACCCAACACATCACCACAGCGGTGATGGCCGACGAGAGTGCATTTTCACCTAAGCAAGTCATTGAACTTATTACCACAGGGGCTGCAGATATCATCAACATCAAATTGATGAAATCAGGTGGTCTGTCCACAGCTATACATATTGCCGATATTGCCAGCACTTACCACATTCCCTGCATGATGGGCTGTATGCTCGAAGGCAATGTAGGTGTGACGGCTGCAGCTCACCTTGGGGTGGCAAAAAATACGGCGATTAGCCTGATTGATTTAGATGGTCCGGCTCTGGGGCAATACGATCCCGTAGTTGGTGGTGCCTGTTTTGAGCAAGCCAATATTCGCCTGTCTCCTGGCGACGGCTTGGGCATAGAATCAATCGACGGTTTGACGGACTGGGTGTAACGCTACCCATAGGGTGGATAGTAACCACGCAGGGGTGAATTTTACACTCGTCGCCCTTGCCGTTGCAGCGTTGTTGACTGCACTGACTTCTATGACTAACCGCGTTGTATTTCGTACGTCTAAGTGCCAGGGGAGAGTACAAATTGGCCTTGTTTACGTTTGAACTCGACTTTATCTTCGCAGGGATATTTAATATCCCGTCGGCGCCAACCGGTTTTGTGTTGCTCAATATCGCCGGATTCGACTTGGGTCAGGATAGCACCCAGTGAATGTTAACCTTCTGCAGTGCCAAGCAGGTTATCAAGCCAGGGTGTATCCAATTGTGATGATGATATTTATTTACTCTGTGTTCAATCATATTCCGGCGCGTTCTCGATTCTTAATTCCGCTTTAAATTACATAGCCTTGATTTTGATCCAGGATGTGCCCCTGCCAGGGCAGTTAAGGTTGGGGGAAATATCCCGAAATGCACTATGCTAAAGTCAGACGTTTTGCTATGTTATTAGTGACTATCGCTGCACGTGTGGTTTTATTTTGGCTTAACCTGGCAGCTGTTTATTGGCAAGGTGGTGGATTTTTTTGTGTGTGCAGACCCGCAAGACGTTAGCCAAGAGGTAACCCATTGAAAAAAAATACTAAATTTATTATGGGATTGGATGGTGGCGGAACCAAGACGTTGGCTAGATTGATCAGGCTTAAAGATAACAGGCAATGGCAAAGTATTCAGGGTGCTACGTCGTTGACCAATGATTATCATCTAGCCTTAAAAAGTGTCACCGATGCCTGCGAAGACCTATTTGCCTTGGCAGAGTGTCAGCCAGACCAGGTATCGGCGGTCTTTGGTGTAGCAGGAGCCGGTGACAGTCAGGTCGTTGGCCGCTTCGAGAGTGATTTAGGTATACCCTTTGCCCATCTGGATATAGTATCTGATGCCAAAATTTCTTTGTACGGCGCTAATCAAGGACGACCTGTGGCCGTGGTTGCCCTGGGAACCGGCTCAGTGGGCATGAGCATGTTAGCCGATGGCAGCCAACGCCACATCGGTGGCTGGGGATTTTGCATCGGCGATGAAGGTGGCGGCGCTAAATTGGGCTATGGGGCAGTGCAAAAATTATTATTAGAGCTCGATTGGTACGGTTGTGGTGAGAGTCCTTTAGGTCAGCGATTAGCCAGTCGGGTAGGAGCCTGTCGAGAATCCGCCTTGCAATGGTTAGCTCAAGCCAAACCCGGTGATTATGGGGCTTTAGCCCCTGATGTCTTTAGCCTTAAAGATACCTGTGAAGTCGCCAGGGAAGTATTGCAGGACCATGCCTACAATGTTGAGCAATTGATAGACAGAACCCGTGCTGATTCAGCTTTGCCCCTGGTATTACTGGGCGGTCTGGCCGGGGCAACAAAAAGCCTGTTAAGCACACCAACTAAAAACATCATCATTACGGCTAAAGGCGACGCTCTGGATGGAGCATGTTTACTCGCCGGGCAATATTGCCAGAGCCCCAATCCCGGAGGGTGTGATCCTTTATGATGCCAGATGATTTATTGAGTCAACTGAACACCATAGTATCTGAGGGACGCAATAGCGAAACCCGGGACATAGATACCTGGTCAACTTATGCCGTCCTCGAAAAAATTAATGATGAAGACTGCAAGGTTGCTACAGCCGTCAGGATGGTCTTACCGCAAATTACCCAGGCGGTTAATAATATAGTCACAGCCTTTAATAAAGGGGGGCGACTAATCTATCTGGGCGCCGGCACCAGCGGCAGATTAGGTATTCTGGATGCCGTGGAATGTATCCCTACATTTAATGTGGGGGCGAATATGGTGATCGGCCTGATAGCTGGTGGTAACAAGGCCATGGTTTTTGGAGTTGAAGGGGCAGAAGACGATCAGGCCAGTGCGCTTAATGATTTACGCCGGATTAACTTTAGTTGTGATGATGTATTGGTGGGTATTGCTGCCAGTGGTCGTACTCCCTATGTTATTGCGGGCTTGCAATATGCCGTGGTTCTTGGCGCTAAAACAGTGTCCTTGAGTTGTAACCCCCATTCGCTGATTGCTGCCATATCCGATATTGATATTTGCGCTGTGGTGGGTCCCGAAGTTCTGACGGGTTCAACACGGATGAAATCAGGCACTGCCCAAAAACTGATCCTTAATATGCTCAGTACTGCTGCCATGATCCGATTTGGCAAAACCTATCAGAACTTGATGGTCGACTTGCGCGCCAGCAATGACAAACTCTACGCTCGCGCTATACGTATTGTGATGCAAGCTACAGATTGTGATCAAGCTAGTGCATCGTCGGCCCTGGAGCAAGCGGGTAAAGAAGTGAAGGTCGCTATCCTAATGATCCTGACTCATATCACTGCTGATGAAGCCAGGCACAAACTCAATACCCGTGCTGGATTTTTGCGCCAGGCTATAAAAAAATAACCATCCATAAAAGACCCATAAACAGTAGGTCGCCGCACAACACTTATTCTATCGTTGTTAACCTCCCTCTAGTAATACCATTTATCTCTGCTATGTGATCAACTCACAAGGCACTGGCAAGTTGCATAGCAAAGCGTAACGTCGAAGCAATGCTAGTACGCCTTCATAGACGTTACAAAAACGTTGGGAATGTTTTTATTTACCACATCCATGTGGCTCACCTGCTTCGCAGGCCAGCTGAAGTTGTTGTGATTTGTTCCAACAAATCTTATTGAACGTCCCAAAGACAGCCCTGAAAGGGTGGAGCGCAGGGATGCGCACAATACAATGCAGCTATGGAGCTTGCCAAACCTTCCCCAAGGGCGATGCTAAATGTGCTTACGTTTTATCGGCAGGCGGTAAAATTAACGTTCTGGTTAAGCAAGTGTTACCGATCGCTGAGTGAGTAGATAGTAAAATCGATGCACAAATCGGGTTCGCCATTATCTCTATTTAGGGGCCATTTAAACAGCCGCCACAGGACATAAATGCACAACTGATGCTATTTGCTATTCAGGTTGTAGGCCATAACAAGGTATTGCTTGGTGATTCCAGCTTTAGCCTAATATCCCGGCCCGTTAGCGCTTAGCTACACCCTAACAAGCAGCACCGCATACTGTGTATCCTGATCTGCAGTACTGTGATTAAGCCCCTGAAATGTAAATAAAGGTAAATTTTTCAGATGATTACGCCACTCTATGCCTAAATAGTCCGGGTAGTACGTTGGTCCCGTCCTGCGGCCTGATAACATTCTAATAAAGTACCATAAGTTACCATTAACCAGATAAGAGAAACCCCATGGCTTCACCAAAACTTCATAATACTTTCAGAAAATTACATCGCTGGCTTGGTTTTTTCTTGGCCGGTATCATGGCCGTTTATTCGGTAAGCGGTATATTACTGATTTTCCGTAGCACGGACTTTTTGCAGTTCCAATATACTGAGGAGCGTCAACTAGCACAAAATCTAGATGTTGCAACTTTGGATGTCACCTTGAAATTACGGGATTTTAAACTGTTGTCTGACACACCGCACAAAGTGATCTTTAATCATGGCAATTACGATAAATCTACCGGTTTGGCTACCGTCAGCAAAAAAGATTACCCGGCACCTTTGGCAAAATTGGTTAAACTGCATAAAGCCAATACCAATAGCCCGCTGTTTTTCTTGAATATTACCTTTGGCCTGGCATTGTTATTTTTTGTTATTTCAGCATTTTTGTTAATGATGCCAAGAACATTGCCCTTTAAAAACGGTATCAAAATCGCTGCGGCAGGTTTTGTTTTTGCTATGTTAGTGGTGATATTTAGCTCGTGAATTGGCTTGTCTAACTATTTTTTTGTACCGGGATCCTGGGAGCTATTGGTGGCAAACTGCAAAATACTGCTTATATTGTCACGCCTTGTACTTTCTAGGCTTGTCTGAACTCACTGACCACCTTATTGGTTTTTTCCAGTAACTGACGACCCTGACGACCCTGACGCGACGACTGAGTGATGGCAATAAAGAGGATGTCGGTGATAAATTCCTGGGCAGTGCGTGCCAAAATGGAAGATAATCTGCCGGAGACTTCTTCAGCCACTGAATACAGTTTTACATCTGCCATATTTGATATGGGGGTAGGGCCGAAGCGGGTGATGGATATTATTTTACTGTTATTCTTTCTGGCTTGACTGACCACGTTAACAATCTCCCTCGTACTGCCGGATTCGCAGATGGCGAATAGCAGATCGTTTTCCGATAAGGTGGCGGCGTAAGCTAATTGGGCGTGCCCATCGGGTTCCTGTACGGCGAACATGCCAAGTTTCTGTAACTGGTAAGAAAAATCTTTGCCCACTAGCGCTGAGCCTCCCGAGCCGCAGATCAATATACGTTTGGCAGACTTGAGGTAGCTTACCGCCTGAGTAAAAGCGGCTTCTTCGTTAATATTTTTGGTTTCGGTTAGCACAGCCACTTTACTACTGAGAAGTTTTTCAGACATTAGCCCAAAACTATCGTTGAGAGTGATTTTGCCATGGAAATTGATGTTGGTGGTGGTTATGTTTAGCGCGTCAATGACTCCCAGCTTTAAGGCAGGATAACCTTTATATCCCAATTTTTGGGCAAATTTCACCACGCTGGATTGACTGATACCCACCACGTTGGCTAATTCTTGAGACGACAGATCGCGCACCGCATTAGATGAACTCAGAACAAACTTTGCTAGTTTTAATTCACTGGTAGACAATGAATCTTTGATCGCCTTAATTTTGGTAAATGTGGTCATTGATGGCTCTGTATAATATTTAATTTTCGAATTAAGATCATTTTAGTCTATAGATAGTAATTAAATTAAAAAATTCTCTTAATTTAACTTCTTATTTCATCTATCCGACATTGCGCACCTAACTTCGATACTTTAAATTCTGAGACTATTTTTGTTCAAGACACAGTCAGATTTTTAATAAGGTTTGGCAAAAATATGAAAAGAGTATTTTTTAATTGTGGGATGTCAGTTACACATAAATTTAGTTGATTAAGTTTTTAGCTTAAACAATCAATGATATTAACAAATTAACGCCAGCTGCATATTAGCCAATAGTATAAAAATCAATGATTAACCCGACATTCGACTACATCGTATAAAAATATCGTTAAAACGCCATAACAGGCTTGCTGCTTGGACCGTTTTGCCTGAGAAGGCAAATCAGCGGCTAAGCTCGTTGCCAATTGACATTGGCAGAATCTCTGCGGCTTTTTGTTTGCCTGCTACAACCACCGCTAGGACCCGGTATATTGGCTCCTCATATTGGGTGAGCCAACCATCATAATTAACCACATACTGCATTTCCTGCAAATTGTAAGGGAGCGTGGCCAGTATGCTGTGGGCATAAGAAGCCATAACAGGAAGCTAAAAAACCAAGGATAAACCGTCTGTTTTGAGCGTTATTGCCCACAGTCATCTTTGTTACCTAGCCTGTGCCAAGGCGTTTATTGTGTCACTTGGTATAAGGACTACTGTTCGACTTCAACCATGTGCTCAAAAGCGACCCTTTTTTTACCCAAATCGATAACCAGCGTTTCTGATATTTTATCCTGAATGGCCTGGCGATTGGGATCCCAGTATATTTGCAAAAAACCCAGTAGGCCTGTCGCCAAACCAGCCCCGTAGCCTCCGTATCGACCAAAACTTTCCCATAAATTCAAGCCATTTCCATCCAATTTTAATACCTTAATGCCTAACAATCGCTTACCCGGGGTTTGGCCCTTCCACCAGGCCGTAAAAATACTGAAGTAAAATGCTGCCCAGCCAAAACCCAAGCCCAGGTCTTCAGCAATGCCTTTAAGCCAATCCATCAAACTAGGGTTATTAGTGAACGAGCTTTCAGCAACTTGCTTATCATTGATCTTCTGAATTACCTTTGCAAAAGGCGGTGAAGGTACAGTCGCATCCTCTATCCTTCCCTCCGTTACGCTATCCAAGGGTTGCTTATTGACAATACTGTCCATGCGTAAGGGATGCTGCAAATACTGTTGTTTGAGATGGTTTTGTAACTGCTGGATTTTCTCTGATGTGAGGCTATCCTCAGTGGCCTCGCTAAATACAGTCAGTATTTCTAGAGAATTTTCTTCAGAAAAAGCGGTTTCTACCAAGTCTGCGCTCAACTCATCTCCAAGCGTTTTCCAACAATCATAAGCAACGACGCATTGCCCTTGTTCGATTTGCTTGGATAACTGACTCGTTTTAATAAGATACTTGGCTGTTAAGGCAACTCCGACAACGGAATCGATATCTAGTCCTTTGCTGTCAGTTGTTTGATTCTCAATAGCCCTGAGGTAATTAGTTTCATTATTCGACTCTTCTTCTGAGATCCCGAATATACCCAAGACAAAAATAAATAACAGCGCTGCGGTTAAAAACCGTAAAAGTATACGGGGACCGTTAAAGCGTTTTTTTTGTTTGAGACGATTTCCCGCCTTAAAGAAAGTTGCGGCGGCGACGATCGCTAATACAAGACTGCTAACCTGAGTCAATAAAGCGATTAACACAATATCAATTAATATTGCCCAAGCTCTACGCAGTGGGCTGGCCAAGCGCACACCAAACAAGTCGGGAGAAACATGAAAAGCATAAGGCGTAACGATTTCACGGGTTTCTCTACGGGACAGATTGGTAGATTCGGGCAAATCAAGGTCTGCTGTTTGCATCATATAGCCTTATTTTTTACCGTTTACTTAGTGTTTTATTCCTTTCCTAATACCATCAGGGTCGAAGGGAACAGATACAGTTGGTGTATAGTTAGAATAGTGCATAAGCAGAATAAAATGTCATTTTTCATAAAATGAAAAACAAGCGCTTGCGTGCATGGGCGGCGCCCTTTAATTCATGGGTTCTGTGTTTTTATGGTGGTTGGTTGCCCTGCGCATTGATACTATGGTTCTATGCCAACAGGGGCTTTAGTCATCATTGACAGTCAATTTCTATTGGTTTACCGGCAGAATCAGCAAGGTGTCAACCAACTGTTGTAATATCGGCACCAAAACCTCTAGCTTGGCAACGTCGAGCACAAAACCCTGTGTATCGTCTTGCAAATAAGTGGCTTGTGACAACTCCAGCTGAATGGCGTGAATATGATTGTGCGGCGCACCAAAATGCCGGGTAATGTAGCCCCCTTTGAAGCGCCCGTTACACACATGAGTGTAGCCGCTTTTACCCGCTACCTCGGCCAGGCCATCGAGCCATTTACCCTCACAAGACAAGCCGCCATTGGTACCAAAATTAAAGTCCGGCAGTCGTCCTTCAAACAGCATAGGAACATGGGCAGCGATGCTGTGGGCATCAAATAAAATAGCATAACCAAATTTCTCTTTAAGGCGGCGCAGTTCCTGTTGTATCGCCATATGATAGGTCAGCCAGATTTGCTGTTTATAGTTGTCTCTTTGCTGAACACTCGGTTGTGCATCTGGAGTAAAAACAGGGCTACCATCAAACAATACATCGGGAAACAACCCGGTAGTAGGGGAAGAATAAAGGGGTTTATCATCCATTGGCCGATTTAAATCAATAACATAACGGGAATAGTTAGCTTGGATAAAACTCGCTTTGCTGGTGTGTAAGAAAGGGTATAACTGGGGGATATACCAGTCGGTATCCGGCAGTAGTCTGGCCTTTTGGCTTAAGCCTGTTGCCACCTCAGGTGTAAGTTCCAGGCCAGAGTGGGGCATACTGATCAGCAAAGGTGAATCACCCTGCTTTAACGTAAAGGGGTTCTGAATCTGATTCATTGTGTCACCAGACCTTTTTTAACCCGTAGTTTAAGTAAGTCTCCTCCCAACCAATAGCTGAGTTCTCCTGGACTTTGGATATCCCAGCACACAAAATCTGCTTGTTTACCGATTGCTAATACACCTAGTGAATCCTGCAAGCCCAGTGCTTTGGCAGCATGATAGGTGGCGCCTGCCAAACTCTCTTCGGGGGTCAAACCAAACAAGTTGCAGGCCATATTTAACATTAAGCGTAACGATAAGGCAGGGGAGGTGCCCGGATTAGCATCGGTGGCGACAGCCATGGGTATTTGATACCGACGCAGCAAGGCAATGGGCGGTTTTTGGGTTTCATGTAAGCAGTAATAAGCTCCAGGCAATAACACCGCCACCGTACCCGCAGCAGCCATAGCCTGGGCATCCTGCTCGGTCATATATTCCAGGTGATCTGCCGATAACGCCTGATACCCTGCAGCCAGTGCACTGCCCCCCAAGGGCGAGAGCTGTTCGGCATGGAGTTTAACCGGCAAACCTAAGGCCCGGGCCTGATCAAAATAACGGGCGACTTGCTCGGGGCTAAAGCCGATATTTTCACAAAAGGCATCTACCGCATCGGCGTAACCGAGTCGGGCGATTTCAGGTAATACCTCGGCGCATAGATAATCGATATAGGCATCTGCCTGACCTTTAAATTCTGGTGGTAACGCATGGGCGGCCAGACAGGTGGTTTGAATATCTACTGGTAAAGCGTGCTCTAGGGCTCTGGCCACTTTGAGCATTTTGATCTCGTGCTCCAGGTTTAGCCCATAACCTGATTTGATTTCCACAGTGGTAACCCCGTCACTGATCAGGGCTTGCAAGCGTTTGGCAGCGCTGTCGAACAAATCTTGCTCACTGGCGCTTCGTGTAGCGGCCACCGATGAGGCTATGCCCCCCCCTGCTTGGGTAATCTGCTGGTAACTGATCCCATTAAGACGTTGTTCGAATTCACCCGCGCGATTACCGCCAAATACCAGATGGGTATGGCAATCTATCAAGCCAGGTGTCACCCAACCGCCAGCCAAATCATGGGTGGTTTTTGCGTGATAGTCAGGAAGATCAACTTTCTGGCCAAGCCAGACAATTTTGCCATCCGCTACGCCTATGGCGCCATCATGAATCGGCGCATACTGGCCATCCACCATAGTTGCCAGATGAAAACCCGACCACAGAGAATCAAATTCCATGACGGCCATGTCAGGTGTTTTCCTGCTCTTTGGCCATGCTGGGCAACAAGCCAATTGGCATCAAGGGGTTATGCACGGCTTCCAGTAACAGGCTGTTGGCGTGTTCGATGTCTGCGGCGAAATAGCGGTCCTTGTCATAAAAGGGTACTCGGGTACGTAATTGGGCGCGAACCTCTTCCAGAGCCGTACTGGTGCAAAGCGGCTGGCGAAAATCCAGGCCCTGTACAGACGCTAACAATTCCACAGCCAAAATACCTCTGGTATTGCCAGCCATATCTGTTAAACGTCGGGCAGCAAAGGTGGCCATGGAGACATGATCTTCCTGGTTAGCCGAGGTGGGGATACTATCTACCGACGCAGGGTGGGCGTAGGACTTGTTTTCACTGGCCAGGGCGGCAGCCGTAACCTGAGCGATCATAAAACCGGAATTAACCCCACCGTTGTCGACCAAAAAAGGCGGCAGTTTGCTTAAACTGCTGTCAATTAACAAGGCCATTCGCCGCTCGGATAGACTGCCTATTTCGGCAATGGCCAGAGCCAGGTTATCAGCGGCAAAAGCCACAGGCTCGGCGTGAAAGTTGCCACCGGAGATGATGTCGCCGTCATCCAGAAAAACCAGCGGATTATCCGAGACGGCATTAGCTTCTACTAGTAAAGTAGCGGCAGTATTTCTAATCTGTTGTAAACAGGCTCCCATAACTTGGGGTTGGCAGCGTAAGGAATAGGGATCTTGCACTTTTTCACAGTCTACATGGGAGTCACTTAGCTGGCTTTTTTCACCCAGTAAAAGACGATAAGCTGCGGCTGCATCCATTTGCCCTTGGTGGCCCCGAGCCAGATGAATACGGGGATCGAAGGGACGACGGCTGCCTAAAGCTGCTTCAACAGACAAGGCACCACACACAGTGGCCGAAGCATAAAGATCCTCAGCCTGGAACAAACCTTCCAGGGCAAAAGCCGTTGATGCCTGGGTGCCGTTTAGCAGGGCTAGCCCTTCCTTGGGCCCCAAAGTAATGGGCGCCAGTCCGGCAATGTTAAGCGCCGCCTGGCCTGATAATATTTCCCCTTTATAGCGGGCTCGCCCCTCACCTAGCAATACTGCACTCATATGCGCCAACGGTGCCAGATCCCCTGATGCCCCCACTGAGCCTTTTTTGGGGATACAGGGATAGACTTCACTATTAACCAGAGTCATCAGTGCCTCGATAACCTTAAGGCGAATACCTGAATACCCTCTGGCCAGGCTATTAATTTTCAGTACCATGACCAGTTTAACGGTGGCGTCATCCATCGGCTCACCAATGCCAGCGGCGTGAGACAACACTATGCTGCGTTGCAGGGTTTCCAAATCTTCAACGGCGATACGGGTATTGGCTAACAAACCAAAGCCCGTATTGATGCCATAGACTGTGCGCCCCTGGGTGATCACATCGTTAACTATGCGGGTACTGGCTTCAATGTCGGCAACAGCCGAAACATGTAAAGACATATTAACTTTCTCTTTGCTAATGCGGCGCAAATCGTGCAAACGCATCTGGCCTGGTACTAGGGTAAATTCAAACATGTTATCTCCTGTGGCGCGCCAATGATCAGCGGGCATTTTTTTGGGTTGACTGGATCATCGGCAAATCCAAGCCCTGCTCTTGGGCGCACTCTATGGCACTTTCGTAACCGGCGTCAGCATGGCGCATGACACCGGTAGCTGGATCGTTATGCAGTACTCGGGCGATACGCCGCGCCGCCTCATCAGTGCCATCCGCCACTATGACCATACCTGAATGTTGTGAAAAGCCCATGCCTACGCCGCCGCCATGGTGTAAGGATACCCAGGTGGCACCGGAGGCAGTATTTAATAATGCGTTTAACAAGGGCCAATCGGAGACCGCATCTGAACCATCCTGCATGGCTTCGGTTTCCCGGTTGGGGCTGGCTACCGAGCCAGAATCAAGGTGATCTCGGCCAATGACCACAGGTGCTGATAATTCACCGCTGCGCACCATTTCATTAAAGGCCAGGCCTAGTTTTTCCCTTTGGCCCAGGCCCACCCAGCATATTCGTGCCGGTAAGCCCTGAAACTCAATGCGCTCTCGTGCCATATCCAGCCAGTTGTGCAGATGAGCATCATCGGGTATCAGCTCCTTGACCTTGGCATCGGTTTTGTAAATGTCTTGTGGATCACCAGACAAGGCTACCCAGCGAAAGGGGCCGATACCGCGGCAAAACAAGGGGCGAATATAGGCGGGCACAAAACCGGGGAAATCAAAGGCGTTTTGCACCCCTTCTTCCAAAGCCATTTGGCGGATGTTGTTGCCATAATCAAAGGTTACTACCCCCATTTTTTGAAAATCCAGCATGGCCTGAACATGCACGGCCATAGATTTTTTGGCGGCTTTGACTGTGGCCTGGGGGGCATCTTGCGCCTGTTGTTTGTAAACTTCCCAGCTCATGTTTTGCGGCAAATAGCCATTGAGGGGATCATGGGCCGAGGTTTGATCTGTGACCATATCGGGTTTTACCCCACGGCGCACCAGCTCTGGCAAAACATCGGCGGCATTTGCGCACAAACCAATAGAGCGCGGCACTCCCTGCTGAGTGTAGCGGGTAATGCGGGCCAGGGCATCGTCCAGGTCTGTGGCCTGTTCATCTAGGTAACGGGTTTTAAGGCGAAAATCGATACGGCTTTGCTGGCACTCAATATTCAAGGAGCTGGCCCCGGCTAAGGTGGCAGCCAGGGGTTGTGCGCCGCCCATGCCTCCTAAACCAGCAGTGAGTACCCAGCGGCCGCTTAAATTACCGGCAAAATGCTGACGCCCGGCCTCTACAAAGGTTTCGTAGGTCCCTTGCACTATGCCCTGGCTACCAATATAGATCCACGAACCCGCAGTCATTTGCCCATACATGGCTAAACCTTTGGCATCGAGTTCATTAAAATGTTGCCAGTTGGCCCAGTGGGGGACTAGGTTAGAATTGGCGATCAATACTCTGGGGGCATCTTTGTGAGTGCGAAAGACCCCCACAGGTTTACCCGATTGCACCAGCAGGGTTTCATCTTCTTCTAAGGCCAGCAAAGAGGTGACTATCTGATCGTAACACTGCCAGTTACGGGCGGCGCGACCAATACCACCGTATACCACTAATTCCTCTGGGTTTTCGGCCACATCCGGATCAAGGTTATTCATTAACATGCGCATAGGCGCTTCCGTCAGCCAGGATTTTGCGCTGAGGGTGCTACCCGTTGCGGCTTTAACTGTACCGCTGCGAAACCGGGAGTCGTGTAATTCTTTAGCGTTCATATTTACTACCTACACACATGTATATACAAGTTAGGGCCTAACCATAAATGCTGTTCAGGCCAAGCGCAAGTTTTTTAGCGGTTGGGAGATGAAATATGTTGGCTAGCGAATGACATCCTTTTGGTCAATTAGCGTCCAAAATGCCCGAATAACTGAAAGCGCGACCCGGGTGATAATAGCCGGGCGGTGGTAACGATATTCTGCCCCGCCCATGTGCGGCGCTTGATTTGTAAACATGGCTCATGGTGGCCAATATGTAACAACTCGCACTCCTGGGTGGTTGGCAAAACGGCTTCCACCAGGTGCTCCCCTTCGGTCATGGGGGCCACCTTCATCAGATAATCATAGGCAGTGTGCTGAATGAAATCTTGTTGATCATAGTCCGGTGCCAAAGAGGCATTCACCACCCTTTCTTCAAGCTGGATAGGTTGCTCACTTTCAAAATGCAGAATGGTTGAGCGAAAAATGCTGTGATTAGTTCTGACCCCAAGATTCATAGCTTCTTGCATATTGGCCTTAGTTCGCACCATCTCGATTAATTGGGCCCGGTGTACATGGCCTCTGGCGGCGATTTCTACGGCAATGTTGTGCACTTCGAATAGGGCAGAATGGGCCTTTTTCTCAGCCACAAAAGTACCTACCCCCTGGTGACGGATGAGCATTCCTTCGGCAGTTAATTCACGCAAAGCGCGATTGATTGTCATGCGGCTGACACCTAAAGCTTCAACCATTTCGGATTCAGAAGGTAGCCGTTGATCTGCCAGCCATTCTCCGCTGGCGATCTGCCCGGAAATGGCTTGCTTGACCCGGGCATAGATAGGCACAGGGGTACCTTCGCTAGCCTCAAAAAGACGGGTAATCATATTTTGTTTGGAATGAACCATATTTTTGCTACCTTGTGAGTCCTATTTTCAGTATTTTAGGTGGGCAGAGGTTATCCATACCAGCGACTGAAGAACCAGCCCAGTCGTCAGTTTGTGTAAACCACTAGAGCAACCGATCACAACTGTCCCCGTGCGAGGCGGATTATACGGGTAAATCCATTATCTTGACAGTTATGCTTGTCTATACAAGATTAATTCCACTAGAATAACAAGCTAACGCAGCCGTTACCCGGAGATAACATGAGCCACCAGGTGTATTTTGTTGAACAGGCCTTGTTGGCCGACGGGTGGGCACATAATGTGCGCCTGGAAGTGGATCACGGGTATTTTACCCGCATCAGTAACAATGCCAGTTCTGCTGGCGCTATTAAGCTTAACGGTCCCATGTTGCCCACTGTAGCCAATGTGCATTCCCACGCATTTCAACGGGTGATGGCAGGCATGGCCGAGGTGAGTCTGGACCCTAACGACAGTTTCTGGAGCTGGCGTGAACTGATGTATCAGCTGGTGGGCAAACTCACTCCCCAAGACGTCTTTATTATTGCCCGTCAGTTGTATATTGAACTGCTTAAAGCAGGCTACACCCAGGTGGGCGAGTTTCACTATTTACATCATGCCCTTAAGGGTCAGCCCTATGCTCAGCCACATGAAATGTCGATACAGCTTATCGAGGCCGCTAATCAGGCTGGCATAGGTTTGACCTTGTTGCCGGTGCTCTACGCCCACAGTGGTTTTGGTGGTCAGTCACCCACATCCGGCCAGGCCCGCTTTATTCACGACCCACAGCAATACCTGATGTTGCATAACCGCTGCGAACAGCTTTTAGCCGGGCACAAGCTTCACCGCTTAGGAATTTGTTTTCATTCCCTGCGCGCGGTCAGTAAAGGGCAAATGCTCGAGGTATTGAGCGCTAGTGCCAAAGATATGCCGGTGCATATTCATATTGCCGAACAGCAAAAAGAAGTGCATGACTGTGTACAGTGGTCCGGGCAGCGGCCCGTTACCTGGTTAGATAATGAAATTGGCCTGGACTCACGTTGGTGTCTGGTGCATGCCACGCATCTGGATGCCAGGGAAATTAATCTGATAGCCAAAAGTGGCGCAGTAGTCGGGTTGTGTCCTACCACAGAGGCTAATCTAGGGGATGGGATTTTCCCGGCAGTAGATTTTAATCACCAACAGGGCCGATGGGCAATTGGCTCAGACAGTCACGTTAGTGTGTCCCTGGTAGAAGAGCTCAAAACCCTGGAATATGGCCAGCGTCTTTTCGCCCAGCAACGTAATCGTCTGCACAGTGAGGCACAACCCCAGGTGGGTGACTTTTTGTTTAACCAGGCTCTGGCTGGTGGCAACCAGGCTTGTGGGGTGCAACTTGGGTTGGCTGTCGATAAGCGAGCAGATTTTATGCTGCTGGATCCTGACCAGCCGTTTATCGGCGCCAGTGGGCCTAAAGACCTGCTCAATCGCTGGATATTTGCCATCAGTGCTAACGCGATCAAAGGTGTGTATGTGGCGGGCAAGCCAGTGGTGCAAAATTTTTGCCATCCACTGCAACAATTAGCTGCCAGGGAATTTTCCCAGTTGCTCAAACGACTGATGGGCTAACAGATAAACAGTTGATTTCTCTGCAAGACGTGGCATTGACATAGCCTTAAACTGTAAAACACCTGATAAGGTATATCAGGCGTTTTACGCGAAATTACTTTCTACTTCTACCGTGGTCTCAGTATGCTATATGAGACGTGACCGTGAAGCTCAAGTCGGCCTTAAATAGCCTTTTCAGTTTCTGTAATCATCTTGAACAACTGGTCTTTTAGGTGCAAACGTTGAACCTTAAGCGTTTCAAGGTAGTCATCTGCCACCGGGCTATTTTTATCTTCTATTTCTCTGACTTCAGTGTCTACCTGGTGATATTCACCAAATAATTTGATGAAGTGATTATCGTTCATCTTCAGGTGACGAATAGTGTGATGATGATCAGGGAAATCCTCGAGCAAGGTGTGTTTTTCTAACGACATGGTGAGCAACCTTTCAGGTAATTGGGTAGACTTACGCTGCGATGGAAAATATTATCCCTACTTCTCCCTCTTATTCCTTGATCTACATCATATTAAACCATCTTAGATTGTTCAGCCGGTATTTGTATTTTTGTGAACAATCAGTGAATGACAAATAGGAAATACCTGCCGTTTACCCTTTCCCGTCAAAGTGGAGAAACATTGCCTTTTGCAGACAGCATTGGGGTGCAACAACAGACGCAAAATATTTTGGCTGTGGTGCTCAAGTCAAGGGTGATATAGCGCATGCTATCTGGTTATTTTGCATCTTGAACAAAAGTACAGAAGTTTGTTAATTGGCTGCTGGATCTTGTTATACTTTGTAACAGTAATGTATGTGAAACCTAAACATAAACATAAATGTGAGTTTATACCGTCTAACCAAGTTCACCTGTTTGTCATTGACGAGTCTTGTTGGAAATTTTTTGACTGGAAACTATTTGGCGTCTTTTTGTTTGAACTTTTTTCAGCGGTTTTTTGGGTAAATTAATTTTGATACGGAATGATAATATGAAAATAATTTGCATTGGTGAGATGCTCATCGATTTTGTGTGTACAGATACCAATAGCGGTTTGGTTAACGGGGTTAATTACGTTAAGAAATCCGGTGGCGCACCCGCTAATGTTGCTGCTTGTATAGGTAAACTTGGTGGGGAACCTGTTTTGGTCGGTTCGGTTGGTAAAGATCCTTTTGGTGAATTTTTGATTGAAGAAGTCAAAAATTATGCCGTCAACACAGACTATGTGGCGATGTTACCTACTTCAACTACCCTGGCCTTTGTATCTTTAGGTGATAATGGTGAGCGGGAATTTGCGTTTAACCGCGGTGCAGATGAGCAACTTAACCTGGATGACAAGACCATAACTACTCTGCTTGATGATTCGATTTTACATCTTGGTTCAGCAACAGCGTTATTGGGTGGCGCCCTTGGGGACAGTTATTTAAAGCTAGCGCAACAAGCTAAAAAAAGCGGTAATATAATTTGTTTCGATCCTAATTTTAGGATTGGTTTATGGCAAGACCGTGAAAGCGCATTTAGAGAACGCTGCAATACCTATTTTGCCTTAGCCGATATCGTAAAAGTTAGCGATGAAGAGCTAGTTTTGCTGTCGCAAAAAGACGATATGGCCGCAGGATGCCAATATTTTCATGATCTTGGTGTGAAGGTGGTGTTAGTCACATTAGGCCCGGATGGTTGTTTGATTTCACAAAACGGTCAGCACTATATTGTACCTGCCTACGAGATTAATGCCGTTGATACCACGGGTGCCGGAGACTCGTTTATCGGCGCCATATTATTTCAAATGGCCCAAAGTGAGCCAGGAGAAAATTTTTATCAAGAAGACTTTAAAGGCTTTATAGAATTTGCTGGCAAAGTCAGTGGCCTGGTGTGCGCAAAAATTGGTGCCATGACAGCGTTACCAACATTGCCTGAAGTCGAAGCGATGTCCTTTACCGTAAAAAGTTAGCCTGAGCAGATAAAGCAAATTGCCCAGCAATACAAAAAGGAATGCTAGCGTCCCTTTTGTATTGCTCTTTCTAAAAAAACGAGCCAATCGATATTCAATAAACATCCAGCGCTATCTCGGTTGGTGATCAACTGCTCAACCATTTTTGAGCACACAACGTCTGGCGTTGAATACTCTTTACCTGCTCTATGGCAAAACGGGTTGGGTTGAGGACACCGCCATGAAGGTACTGGCAACCTTTTTATTAATAGCGCAATTTTACCAGGGCGATATTTGCACTAAAAAAGTATTTTATTCTACTATGGAGTATCCGCATCCGCAGCGAAACTGAGAACCAGAACAGGATCAGACTAATGACAAAAAAAATGCTAATTATTTTCCTTGCCACCTTGGTGTGTGCTTGTAGTAACAGTAACTGGCGCAATGCCAGTCGCGAACCTGCTGGTATTGCGCCTGATCCAGCCATACAAAAAGGCGCTGTGATTGAAATTTACGCAGCCGATGCGTTTAGTTGGCGAGGGTGGTTTGCCGTGCACACCTGGATCGCTACCAAGAAAGAAAATGCAGCGGACTATAAGGTTTACGAGGTGGTGGGTTGGCGTATAAAGCAAGGTCTGCCGGCATTGCGTGAATACCAGACAGCAACACCTGATCGCTATTGGTATGGGGCCAAACCGCAAAAAATTCTGTCGATCCAAGGGGATAAAGCCACCCAGCTTATACCTGAAATAGCCGCTGCGGTGAGTGATTACCCCTGGTCAGAGCAATATACTGTGTTCCCGGGGCCAAACAGCAACACTTTTCCTGCCTGGATTGGCTTACAAGTCCCCCAATTGGGCCTGGACATGCCTTTTCGCGCCATCGGCAGCGGTTATGCAGACTAATTTATCAGTCACTAAGGCTTTACCATGATGAAAATAATGCTCTCCCACAACTATAATTTGATAATGTTAAAACAGGCATTCTATTTTAGCAGGGGTAGGGGATGTAATGGATATCGAATTGTTCACACTGCAGCACAATTCTGCTGATGTTCTAGCTCGAGTTCAGGCCATTGAATTTGCTTAAACCTGTGCTGAACCAACAGCGCTTATCGTCCCTTTTTAGGGTTTTCCTCACTTTTCTCTGCCAAATTACTGGATACCATATGAAAACCAAAACACCCTTAGTTATTATCCTACTCCTTATCGCCAGTAATTTATCCGGCTGCGTTATAGCAACGGTCGCCTCTGTTGCAGTAGGTGTTACAACCACTGTGGTAGGAGGGGCAATTGATGTCGTTGATGCCGTTACGCCAGATATTATTGATGATGAGGACGAAGAACAAGATATTGATGACTAACAAAGAAAACAGCTGCTAGGCTTTTTTCTTTGTAATTATGCGCAGAGCACCCCGTGGTCCGCAGGAGATGTACCTATCATTTTCAGGCTCAATGTCAGTAAGCCAAGCTGAGGTAAATAATACCGGCAGCAGTCATGCTGGCTAACTATTCAACTGTTATTGGCCCCTGGTCCAAATCAAGATCACGCACAATAATGAGCAAATGGTCTGAGTCAGTACAATGGACAAAATACTTTCAGGTAGCAAAGTGGAAGCCCCTGAAATCAACCCCGCCAATGAAAATTGCGTAGCCCCTATCAAGACCTCATCAGTGCCACCATTTTCACTGAAATACTCCATGTAACAAGCTTGAATATTAGGTGAAATAGCACCCATCACCCCGATGGTTAATACAATCGCCGCTACAACAAGTGCCAGTTGTGGGTGCAATAGGGTAACGAGCAACAATATGACCAGCGCAACAAATTACAGCGTTAAACCCCATATAAGGATCTTCTCTGGTGTAAATTGGTTCAGTAGCCAGCGGTTGGCGAGGTTAAAGACCAACATTAAGACCACATTGGCGGAAAACAGTATGGCAAACAGTTGTGGGCCAACACCAAAATGTTGTTGGTAAATAAACGAAGAGTGAGTGATAAATAACATCAATATTGAAAACGCCAGGGAGGCGATGAGCAAAAAACGCATTGCCTCGTGGTTCGATATCACGGATTTGTAACGTTGCCAGACAGTGATTTTTTCCAGTTGTTGTCTTTTTTGTTCACCTTTAAAAACCACAGTTTTTAATAAGATAATGACCAGTACTGCATAACCCCCGAGAAAAATAAATATAGTCGGCCAGCCGATATAGCTGACTATTAGTGCGCCTATATTGGGCGCAAGTGCCGGTGCTAATACCATCAATAAACCGATTAAGCTGAAAAATTTCGCCGCTTCCTTGCCTGACATACGATCACATTAATATGGTTGATAAAGTCAACCATATTAATGATTGAGGAGCCACAGATGAGACTTCGGGAATATATTCTCAGCCTTACCCAGTACTACCGGGTTAATATCCGGGCGGCGGTGAATGCCAGTGAGTTGGGTTTAAATGCTATGCATGTGCGTTGTTTATTTGTTATTGCCAATACTCCAGACTGTACGGCAAATTGTATCGTTAAAAATATGGGCCGGGACAAGGCGCAAATCGCTCGTTTAGTGAAGGAAATGCTTGCCAAAGGTTGGCTTGAAAAGCAGGCCAATAGTGAAGATAAACGCAGTCAGATTTTGACCTTATCGGCCAGTGGTAGCCAACTACAACAAAAAATCAGTGTGCTCGAACAAGACTTAGAAAACACGATTTTAAGCGGCTTATCTGCCGGGGATGTGGCCGATTTCCAACGTATCGCAGGAAAAATGTTGGCTAATTTATCCCACAAAGAGGGCTGAAACGGCGTATTATTCATGCGTTATTAAGAGTGCTTTTGGGATCTTGGTGATTTTATATATTGCCAGGGTGCAAAATTCCCTGCTGATTTG